>Ga0101943_1000054_pt1:230000-354516 | contig 354516 bp, 326 predicted proteins | sample DewCreD2012metaG_5_FD_75244 | JGI IMG/M metagenome (GOLD analysis project Ga0101943, IMG submission 75244) | Hot spring sediment bacterial and archeal communities from British Columbia, Canada, to study Microbial Dark Matter (Phase II) - Dewar... ... | reverse complement strand
CGCTGCGCGCGACGCTCTGGGGCGTCTTCCGCTCGCAGACGTACTGGCTGCTGGCCACGCGCGGGGCCTGGCGCGTGCTCTGGGCCCTGGCCACGCGCGGTCGCTTCGAGCCGACGAAGACAGACCGCGTGACGCGTGGCGACGCGCCTCGCGGCGGGTGAGGGTCGGCCGCGGGCGCCGTGGGGGCGGTGAGGGCGAGCAGTTCCGGTACTTCGCCCCCGGCGAGTGGAAGCTCGCCAAGGCCGACGTCAGCGCCAATGGTAAATGTCCGCAAAGGGCGAAAGCCGGAAGTCCCCCAATCACCAGCGATGATGTCCCTCGACCGATTCCCGGATCGGAGGGGAGGACCGCATGCTGGGACCGGAGGACTTCAGGGTGATTGAAGCCCTAGCGCGACGCGGTGTCTGCCTGTGTGACATTGCCAAGCAGCTCGGGGTGCACCCGCGGACGGTGCGACGGGCGCTGGATCGGGGCGGACCGCCGGCGCCCCGGGGCGGGCGGCGGGGCAGTCTGCTGGACCCCTATCGCTCCCTGGTGGACGAGCTGCTGGCCGAGGGCGTCTGGAACGCTGTGGTGATCTGGCGGGAGCTCCAGGCCCGGGGGTACTCCGGCGGGCTGTCCCTGCTGCGCCAGGACATCCCTCCCACGCGCGGGCTGCGCCCGGGCCGGGCCACGGTGCGCTTCGGGACCCCGCCGGGGCGACAGCTGCAGTCGGACTGGGCCGTGCAGCGGACGGTGGTCGCAGGGCAACCCACCGACATGCACGTCCTCGTGAACACGCTGGGCTACTCCCGGCGCTTCCACTTCTGGGGCACGGACAGGGCGGACGCCGAGCACCCCTACGAGGGGGGTGATCCGGAGCTTCGAGGGGTTCGGCGGGGTGCCGGAGGAGGGCCTGGTCGACACCCAGAAGGCCACGGACATCGCCCACCGCCGGCGCGGGGAGGTCACGTTCCACCCGCGCTTGCTGGACCTGGCCGGCCAGGATGGTTTCACCCCGCGGGCCTGCCGACCAGCGCGCGCCCAGACCACGGGCAAGGACGAGCGGAACATCGGCGATGTCAAGCAGCACGTCTTCGTCCGCTCCCGCCGCGTCGAGCGCTGGGCGCACCTCAACCCACTGGCCGAGCCCTGGCTGCGGGAGGGAGCCGACCAGCGCGTGCACGGCACGCTGGGCGAGGTGGTGACGGCGCGGTTTGCCCGCGAGGCCCCACACCTGCGCCCGCTGCCGCCCCAGCGCTATGACACGGCGTACTGGGAGCTGCGCCGGGTGAGCTGGGACGCCTCTGGGGAGGTCCGCGGCGATCGCGACAGCGTGCCGGCCGACTGGGCCGGGCAGCTGGTCCGGGTCCGGATCACGCTCGACGGCCAGCTCAGCGTCTATGCCGGCGAGGCGTGCCTGGCCCAGCACGCCCTCCGGCCGGCCCCCCAGGGCTGGGTCACGGTGCCCGCCCACCACGCGGCCCTCTGGCTGCGCACCCTGGACGTGGAGCCGCGGCTCCTGGCCGTCTCCGAGGAGGCGGCGACATGGAACTGACCACGCTCCTTGAGCGCCTGCGGATGGACCACCTCGAGGCCCAACTCGACGGGATCTGCGAACAGGCGGCCAAGGGGGATCTCGACGACAAGGGCTTCCTGGCCCAGGCCTTGGAGGCCGAGTGGCGGGGGCGCGATCAGCGGGGGGTCGAGCGTCGCCTCACGCTGGCCCGGTTTCCCTGGATCAAGACCCTGGGGCCATTCGACGTCGACGTCCAGCCTTCGATCGACCGCACGGTCATCCGGGCGCTGGCGGGCCTGAGCTTCGTGGAGCGGGCCGAGCACGTCGTCCTGCTCGGCCCACCCGGCGTGGGCAAGACCCACCTCGCCGTCGCCCTCGGGGTCCAGGCCGTGGAGGCCGGCTCCTCCGGGCTGGTCCTCACCCGGGAAACCCTCATGGGCCGGCGGCTCCGGGCTCGCCAGCAGAACCGCCTGGAGCGCACGCTGCAGCCCCTGGTCTCCCCGCGGGTCCTCATCCTCGACGAGCTCGGCGATCTGCCCCTCACGCGCGAGGAGGCCAGTCTCTTCTTCTCACTGCTGGTGCGCCGCGATGAGCGGGCGAGCCTGGTGGTCACGAGCAAACAAGAGCTTCGGGGACTGGGCGGAGATCTTCAACGACCAGGTCCTGGCCACCGCGATCCTGGACCGGCTGCTCCACCCCGCCACGACCATCACCATCCAAGGGGACAGCGACCGGCTGCGGGAGAAGAAGAAGGCCGGCCTGCTCGGGCGCCGGCCCAAGCCGGCCGACCTCGAGGAGGTGGGAGCCTCCGCATGACCAGGCACGGGACACGAGCCGGCGTGAACAGTGGACATCCGTCTTTCGCGTGTTCCGGACAAGATACTTTCCACTTGACACTGGCGTGCGCGCACGATGAGCCTGGGGTACTCTAGGACCTCGGCCTGGGGTGCTGGAGGCCGCGCAAGGAGCGCCTCATCACGGCCCGGGCCATGCCCGAGCCCGCCGGACCCCGCCCGGCAACCGCGCGGGGGTGGTCATCCTGAGCGCCCTGCACGAGACGGGCGGGAGGTGCTGGGGCGCGCCTTGCCCGATCCGCGCTGCGCGCGGGGCCCGTGTCGTCGGCGCTGCCACCGGGACGTCAGCACGAGCACGATCTATACTCTCGTCCTGAACGCGGGCCGGCCGCGGTGCGGAGCCCGGCGGACCGGGGGTTCGGCAGCCATGACCACGGTAGTGGCCCTGAAATACATCCGATTCGGGATAGGCCGCGCGCCGGCGCCGCCTATTTCGCCCCGCGAAAGTCGCCCCGCGCGGACCGAAGTCGCTGGATCGAAAGGCCGGGGAGCCTGTCGAAGAGGGCGGTTCCACCTCGGTATACGCTGCAGAACCTCGCACGGGTTGCCGTATTACGCCGATCAGCCTATCCAGTCGCCGCATTCTCGTGAGCCCGCAATCTGTGTAGCCCGCAATTTGTGTGGCCGTGAGGGGATTTCCTGAGCGATGACGATCGGACTATTCAACAGATATGCTCCGTACATCGCGGCGTTACCGAGCCGCGATTCTCTGACCAAAGACGTCCTTTTGGTCTCAACATTCTTGCTACACAAGGAGAATGGGCTCGAAATCTACTATGCGCCCTTTGATTACGTGAACGAAAATGCGAAAATAGTCTTGATTGGGATAACGCCTGGTTGGACACAGATGGAAATCGGCTATCGCTTTGCCAAGCAAGGACTACAGCAAGGAATGCCCCTAAGTGAAATTTGTGCGTATGCCAAACGACAGGCCAGTTTTGCGGGATCAATGCGAAAGAATCTGATTGACATGCTAGATAGGCTGGACCTCCCAAAGGCTCTTGGCATCGCGTCAAGTGCGCTTCTCTTCAGCGACCATCGCGATTTGCTGCATACGACATCTGCAATTCGTTACCCGGTTTTCGTGAATGGCCAAAACTACACTGGCCATAGACCCAGGTTACTGAAAACACCCGTGCTTCTGAGATACGTGAAGGAAGTCTTGGCCGCAGAACTGGGACTCATTCGCAGTGCACTGATAATTCCTCTCGGCAAAAGCGTATCCGCGGCCCTGCGTGTGTTGATCGATCATGGGCTGCTAGATTCGCGACGCTGCCTACTAGAGTTCCCCCATCCATCAGGAGCAAATGGGCACCGAGCAAAGCAGTACGCGAGGATGCAATCTGATTTCAAGAGGACGATCAAGGCCTGGTTTGAACAACAGAGAGGCTAACAGCGGGTTGCAGCCGACGTTGCGCCGCTGCGCTCCGCAACGTGCCTGAACCCGACCGGTAGGCGTCCATCGCCCGGGAGTCTTAATGAGCCAACTCACTTTCGGTAGCGCCTCCGTCTACGCCCTCAGTGTGTTTTGCGGTCGAACATTCTTCTCCCCAGTGACGTCCGCGGCGGACGGTTGGATCAGCAAAGGATCTCCCGGGACGCCTTAGCCGTCCTTGGAAAGGAGTTGGGATGTCGGAGGTAAGCGCCTGGGTCCGAGAATTCCGCCACTCGTACGTGAGGCCGCCGGCCACGTTCCCGTGACCGAAGATCGCCCAGACGCCGCCAAAGAGCGGTACCTCCCGGCCTTCCAGCTCGGTACGCTGGGCCGCCGGGTACCGCAAGCGCCTGCGCCATGGTCAGCCGGACCGTCCCCATGAGCGCCTCCTCCCCGGCGAGGCTAGGAACCGCTGGCCACGTTTCTCGGGGCCCTCCGCCGGCCGACCGAGCAAGCTGCCACACCGCTCCCCGTCGTCAAGGAAAGTCTCCGAACGGCCGTGAGCAGCACGCCCAGGCGGCCGGTGTGCTTGGTCTTACCGGAGTTCGGCGTCAGGACGTGCTCCGGTACCGGGCAGCCCGCAGGTCGGCGGTGGCTTTGTGGGCGAACATGCCTTCCATCTCGCACACGCGAGCCACGATCGGCGCCAGGCGGCTGCTCGCCTGGCGAGTCATGCGCTGATATGTGACGGTCTTGATGAACTTGCCGACCCAGAGACCGCCCGTGTAGCGGGCGGCACGGCCGGTGGGGAGGATGTGGTTGGTGCCGATCCCTTTGTCGGAGTAAGCGACGGTCACCTCCTCCCCGAGGAACAGCGATCCATAGTTCCGGAGGCGAGCCAGATACCAGTCGGGGTTGCGTGTCTGCACTTCGAGGTGCTCGGGGGCGTATTCGTCGGCCACCGCTGCCGCTTCCTCGTCGCTCGCGACCACGACCACCTCGCCGTGGCGATCCCAGGCCGCGCGCGCGACCGTCCTCGTCGGCAGCGTCGGCAACTGCCGCTCGATCTCGCCCAGCACGGCCTCGCCCAGGGCGCGCGACGTCGTGACGAGGATCGCCGGAGAGGTCGGACCGTGCTCGGCCTGCCCGAGGAGGTCGCACGCGACGACCGCAGGGTCCGCCGAGTCGTCAGCGATGACCAGGATCTCAGTGGGCCCCGCCAGGAGGTCGATGCCCACCACCCCGAAGAGCTGGCGCTTGGCTTCGGCCACGTACTGGTTGCCGGGCCCGACCACCATGTCGACGGGCGCGATGGACTCGGTGCCGTACGCCATGGCGGCCAGGGCCTGCACACCGCCGAGGCAGTAGATCTCGTCAGCCCCGGCTCGCACCATGGCGTAGAGCGTGGCCGGGTAGATGCCGCGCCGGGGATGGCCGGGTCCTGGGGGGCTCGGCGGCGAGCAGGCAATGACGCGGCCGACGCCCGCCACCCGGGCAGTGGTAATGGACATCAGGGCCGAGGCGACGAGCGGGTAGCGCCCGCCCGGGACGTAAGCACCGACGGAGGCCACCGGGATCAGCCGCTGACCCAGCCGCACGCCGGGCTCGAGCTCGACCTCAAACTCGCTCAGGCTTTGGCGCTGCCGCGCGGCGAAGGCCGCGATCTGGGCGTGGCAGTAGTCGATCCGCGCCCGGTCCTCGGGTCCGACCAGAGCGACGGCGTCCTCGATCTCCGCCCGTGTGAGCCGGAACGCGGGCGGGGACCACCCGTCCAGGCGCTCCGAGTGCCGCCGGACGGCGGCGTCGCCCTCGGCGCGCACGGAGCGGAGGATCTCCGCTACCACCGTCTGGACCCCCTCAGCGGTCTCGGGTGATGGAGTGGTCGCTTTCTTCAGGTATTCCCGCATGCCTTTATCCCTTCACGGCGCCGGCGCCGAACCCGACGATCAGATGGCGCTGCACCAGCATGAACAGCCCGGCGAGCGGCAGGGTCATGAGCACGGCTGCCGCCATCATGAGGCCCCAGTCCACGTGGACGCCTTCGAAGAAGTGCATGACGCCGACCGTGAGCGGCAGCTGGGTGATCGAGTTCATGAAGATCCTGGCGATGAGATAGTCATTCCAGCAAACGATGAACGAGAAGATGGCCGTGGCGATGATGCCTGGGACGGCCAGCGGGAGCACGATAAGGCGGAACACCTGAAACCGGCTGGCCCCGTCGATGAGAGCCGCCTCCTCCACCTCAAGCGGGACGGACCGGAGGAACGCCCACATGAGCCACATGCAGAAGGGGAGCGTGATGCTGAGATAGCCGAGCACGAGGCTGGGCAGGCGATCGGCCAGCCCCAGCGGGACGATGAGCAGGAAGAGCGGGAAGACGTAGACGATGGAGGGGACCATGTAGCCGAGCAGGCTGAAGTAGGGCACGAGGGACTGCCCTGGGAATCGGAAGCGCGTGAAGCTGTAGGCCGCCAGCGTGCTCACGGCCACGCTGATCAGCGTGGTGGCCACGCTCACCAGCACGCTGTTGGCGAACCAGGCCAGGAAGTGCTGGGCGGGGACAGTGCTGGCCGTATACCCGGAGCCCGCCTCGAAGTACATGGGGCGACCGGCCAGGAGCGCCCGGTAGTGGGCCAACGTCACGCGCTCGGGCAGCAGGCGCACCCGGAGCATCTCGTCCGTCGGTCGAAGGGAGGTCAGGGCCGCCCAGAGCAGCGGGAAGCAGGTCACGAGCGTGATGCTCAGCAGGCCGGCGTAGACCAGAGCCGCCCGCACGCGTCGTCGGGTACGTCGCGTGATCACGTGTCCTCCCTCCGGAGGAGCCAGAGGTACAGGACGCTGCCGGCGAAGAGGAAGGTCAGCATGGTGACGCCGGTGGCCGCCGCCACGCCGAGACGGAGGTTCGCGGTGGCCTGCTCGAAGGCGTAGACGGCCAGATTGAACGTCGACGTGCCGGGGCCGCCTCGGGTCAAGAGGTAGATCTCCTCGAACTTGTTGAAGGTCCAGATGGTGCGGAACACGATCACGACGACCAGGACGGTCCTGAGTTGCGGCAGCGTGATGTATCGCAGCCGTTGCCAGGCGCCTGCTCCGTCCACCTGGGCCGCCTCGTCCAGCTCCGGGGGTATGGATTGCAGGCGGGCCAGGACGCAGATGACTACGAACGGCGTGAACTTCCACACGTTGAGCAGAATGGTCGACACCATGGCCCAACGGGGATCGGACAGCCAGTAGATGTCCCGGGCGACGAGGCCGGTGGCGCGGAGGCTCGCGTTGACGATGCCGAACTCCGGGTTGAACATCCAGCGCCACACGAGGGCGATGACCACGGTCGGCACCATGTAGGGGAACAAGAGGAGCCCGCGGAAGACGTGGATGCCGCGGACGGCCTGGTTCAGCAGGAGGGCGATCGCGACCCCGCACACGGTCTGCAGCACGATGGAGGCCCCGGTCCAGACGACGGCTTGGAGGGCGGCCGCCCGGAATACGGGATCGTCGAGAAGGTAGCGAAAATTGTCTAGGCCCACGAACGTGAGGCGGGGCCGGAAGGGCAGCTTCGAGTAGAAGGCCAGGCGGATGGACTCCGCCGCGGGGTAGACGACGAACAGGGTGGCCACCACGACAAAGGGCAGCAGGAACAGGACGCCGAGCTGCCGGTCGCTGAGGGCGGACCGCGCGGACCGGGCCGGCGGGACGTGCCCGCTGACGCTCGAGCGCGCGGGCGTGGTCACGCCGCGCTCAAACCACGAGCCGGATGTGCTCTCGCCGCACGCCCTCCAGCTGCTGGTGCACCCACTTCACGGCCTCCCGCGCCGGGCGCTTGTCGATGATGACCTGTTGGACGCCCTGGGCGATGATGCCGCGGCCATGCACGATGCCCGCCAGCGGATTGATGCCTTGCAGCAACTCGTTGCCGGAATTCGACGCGTGCTTGAGCGCCTCCGTGTAGTACTCGAAGATGGTCCGACGCTTGGTCTGGAAGAACGGGTGCGCGGTGAGACGGGGGTCTTGCGCCACGTCCTGGAAGACCGGGGAGACGTTCGGGACCAGCGAGTGGACGTACCGGATCGGCCACTCTTTGCTGGTCATGATGTAGACCAGCGCCTCCTTGATCTCGCGGACGTACGGGTTGTTCTCCCGCGGGATGGCCCAGCCTTGGAAGTCGTTCCAGTTCAGCCGCTTTCCGGTCCGCGGATGGGCAGCGTGCTGGTAGGCTTCCATGGCATTGAAGACCTCCTTGTTGACCTCGGCGGCGCGCCCGAACACGCGGCCCCAGTAGAACACCATGCCGCTCTGACCAGTGGCCATGGAGTCCACGACGTCGAGGAATGTGTAGCCGACAGAGCCCGGCGGCATGGTGGGAAACAGCTCGGCGATGAACTCGAACGTCTCGACGGCGGCGGGGCTATCGAAGACAACCTGGAACTTGTTGGCGGCGTCGAACATCCGCCCGCCAGCGGAGTGGAGCAGGCTGATCACGTAATAGTCGGTCGCGATGGTGCGGCCGAGGGCAAAGCAGAGGCCGAAGAGCTTGGTCTTGGCCTTGATCGCGCGTGCGGCCGTCAGCAGGTCGTGCCACGTCCACTCGGCCGGGCTCTTCGTCACGCCCGCCTGCTGCAGGGCGTCGGTCCGGACCACCAAGAGGTGGGACTGGTGATGGGCCGGGACGACGAACTGCCGACCCTTCCAGGCACCCCAGTACTCCCACCGGGCGCCGGGGATCAGCCGGTTACGGCCAATCCTGTCGATGAGGTCGTCTACCGGTTCCAGCAAGCCCTCGGCCATGAGCTGGAAGGCGATCGGCGACTCTACGCTGAGACAGTGGGCGGGGCGCCCGGCCGCGAGGTCGGTCATGAGCTTGGGGTAGACGTCGGACCACGGGATCGTCTCGATGGTGAACTTGAGTCCGGGCGCGTGCTTCTGCGCCCACTCGTTCATGCCCTCGACGGCGACGCCACCATACGGACCGGGCTCGCCCCACACGCGGACGGTACCGCTCCTGCCCTGGGCCCGGGCAGCGACGGGGAGCTTGAGCAGGGTGGCGGCGGCCGCAGACGAGCGAAGGAACTGGCGTCGGTTCATGACGCTCCTCCCTGAAGGACCCGCACGCTGTGTTCGGCCATGGGGACGCGGAGGGCGCCGCACGACCGGCGGATCACGAGCGTGGGGGGCAGCACGTGGTGGACCGGGTGACGGCGGAAGCGCTCCGGATCCTCGATGAACTCGAGGAGGTAGCCCACGGCAAGACGCCCCATCTCGTCCTTCTGCTGGGCGACCGTCGTGAGCGCGATCTCGCGCCGTCGGCTGAGGCTCGTGTCGTCGAAGCCGCACAGGGCGAGGTCCTCGGGCACACGGAGCCCGAGGTCAGCCGCGGCGTCCAGGACGGCGAGCGCGGTGACGTCGTTGCCGGCGAGGATCGCGGTGGGCCGGTCGTCAGCGCGCAGGAGGTCGAGCGCGGCCTGGTACGCGAGATCGGACCGGAAATGGCCTTGGCGGACGAGCCGCGGGTCAGGTTCGGCTCCGGCCCGGGCCAGGGCACGGCGGTAACCTTCCAAGCGCTCGGCGGCGGTGGAGAAGTCGGCAGGACCCGCCACGAACCCGATGCGGCGGTGGCCGAGGGCCAGGAAGTGGCTCGTGGCCTCCTCAGCCCCGCGCACATTGTCCAAGACGACCCAGTTGCCCTGCCCGGACGCAAGCCGGCGATTGAACATCACGCACGGGAACCCTTCGTTGACGAGCCGTTCGACTGCCGGATCGCGGAGGTGGACAGAGCCGAGGAGCAGGCCGTCGACGCGCTGGCGACGCAGCCACTCGATCTGCTCGGCCTGGAGCCGAGGCAGGTTGTCCGTGTTGCAGAGGATGACGCTGTAGCCCCGGCCGCGCGCGGCGTCGACGATGGCCTTGGCCGTCTCCGCGTAGAACGGGTTGGTGAGGTCGGCGACAATGAGGCCTAACGTGCCGGTCCGCCCGCGCGCCAGGCTGCGGGCGATCGCGTGCGGGACAAACCCGAGCTCACGGGCCGCCCGCCGGACCGCCCGCCGACGGTCGGTGCGGACGCCGGGCGCATCGTTCAGCACGCGCGACACCGTGGCGACGGACACCCCGGCCCGTCGCGCCACATCCCGGATGGTCGGCGGACGCCGCGTGAAACGAGATGAAAGCGGTTTCACGGCGTCGCGATCGTACGCTGGTCGCTGGCCCAGGTCAAGGGTGCTCCGTGGACAAGACGGCTTCGGCCCAGGATGAGATCTGCCCTCGCGGCGGTGGCGCCGTGAGGCGCTGGGGCTCGCCCTCCGACTATCGGCGCCGACGCCAGCGGCCGTGCGCGGGCCCCGGGGGCCCCCGCCTGAGCTGAGCACGGGGACCGAGCACCGCCCCCATCCTCAGAAGGCTGCGCGTCGTAGCCGGGGACGCGGGGGCAACCGTGGCGCATTGAGAGCGAGAAGTTACCGCGCCCGGGAGGGGCGCGGCCGGCCCAGCCCGCACCAGCGCGGCCGCGCTTCTGATCACCCGTTGCCCTGTCGCGGCCGCCAGAGCGGGTTGGCGATCACCGGGCGGCTGCGCCCGGACGACACCGGAGGGCCGCCGACGCCGTTGCCTGCATCCGGCAGAACGTGGCCCGGCTGCCCCGGGACGCGCCGCCGGAACGTCCCGATCCGGGTCGACCGCAGGTTTAATGGCGAGGCGTTCGATGCGCCGTGCCCGGCGCCCGGCTGGCGTTACCTGGTGAACCTGCGGGTAACCGCCAATCTCGCCAACCGCATCTGGGCGCATGCGCCGGCGGCCGCTGGTGGCGGCTCGACCCCGACGCCCCGGAAGCCGGCGAGGCCAGTGAGCTCCGCTTCGCTCGCCAGTGCTGGAGCCGACCGCGACGGGTGCTCATGACGTCGACGCGGGGCCGCGGATCCGCAAGGCCACCGCTGGGACGCGGCCGGCTCCAACGACGCCGCCTCCGTCACCGATCTCCCCGGGCGACCTCGTGGCCTGCGGCGACAGGCGCGCCGACACGGAGGCGGTGCGCGAGTTGAAGGAGGACTCCGGGATCGACCGGATCAGTTCCACGTCGTTCAGCGCGAACGCCGCCAATCTGGAGCTCAAGGTTTTCGTCTCCTCGTGCTCGCCCGGTGCGGCGCTCAGCTGGGTGATGCTGCGCCTGGGTTGGCCGCGGGTGGGCTGCCATGTTCTAGCGGTCTTATGCGGTATCGGGCTTCCCGCGCCCCTCATAGAGCAGGGCGTGGCCGAGTTCCTGGACAACCGGGGCTGCGTCTACAAGCTCGAAAGCTCCTCGCTGCCGCGCGCGGACGCTCTGGTCCTCATTGCCGAGGTGATGAGCTTCGCGTCGAGGACAACCCTCAGGCGGTCGCACGGCGCGTCCCATGGGGTGCGGCCTGCACGGCCTCGTGGGCGCCCTTGCGGATCGCCTTGGGCGGGACTCTCCTCGTGCGGTTCCGGATCTTATTGATGAGCGCCCCGACGCGCTCCCGCATGCCGGCCTTCCAGATTTCGCGCGCGTCGACACAAAAGCGGGCGCCTCGCGGGGGAGCACGATCTTCGGGCGCCGGTGGATCTTCTCGGCGTCGATGCCGAGGGTGAACAGGCGCGTGAGCGCGGCGAGTTCGCGGCTGATGGTGGCGTTGGCCGCGCCCTCGCGCTGGCGCTGGGCCACGTCGGCGCGCACGTCGGCGGAGGTGACCTGGCTGGCGCGACGGGACCCGAAGACGGGGAGGAGGTGGCCCAGGCTGTCCTCGAGCCGCTCGAGCGAGCGCCGGCCGTTCGCGATGAGGAGGCGCGTACCGGCGGCGAGCCGCTTCTGCTCCCAGCGCCCCCGCGAGGCGCGGAAAGCGACTGTGGCCTGCGGGCCGGTGACCGGACGCGGAACCGTCCGGGACGATCGATCCAGATCGCCCGCCAGCGGACCCCGGTCCGGCGCATCAGCCCGTGAATGTAGCGCTCCAGGGCGTCAGCGATGCCCTCGGCGTCGGCCCCGGCCCCGAGCCGGAGCAGGGCCTGGAGGACGGCCTCGCGGCGCGGACCGGCCCCGTCAAGGACAATGCGCTCGGCAAGGCCGTTGATCGTCATCGCGCGGTCCCCTCGTCGCGATCCGGCGCGTCCGGCAGGAAAGGGTTCCTGTCGGCCCCCCGCCCTTCCCGGCTCGGGATGACGTAGCGCTCCTCGCAGGCCCGGCACCACAGGACGCAATCCCAGAGGCGATCCGTCAGGCATCGACAGGGGACCGGGGTGCCGCAGAAGGAACAGGGCACGGGGTGGAGCGGGCGCGGACCGTGCATCGCGCCTCCCGGGCTCTCGCGCGGGAGGTCGCCGAGCGGCGCGACAGGGCAGAGACACGAATGCCCGCTCAGGGGCGGGCGATCCCGCCGTCCTTGCCCCTTGTCAGGGCCGCATCGGGATCGCCGGGGCGATCCCTGCCCACCCGGCCACGGCTGCGGGTTGGTGGCGAGCCGAAGCCCGCGCTCTTGATGCGGGGGTACGGATGCCCTAGGCGTGTGGCGCTTGTCAGGCATGGCCATGGCGACGCCTGAGTTCGCGGGCAGGCGACCTCGGCGTGGTGCCCGGCCGCGCGCGCTCGTCATGGAGCCGCTCCGCGTCGAGCCCGATCGGGACCTGGGCCCGCGCGACGCTCAGCCGGCGACTTCGGTCAGCCGGCCGGTAGCGACGTCATAGATGAAGCCGCGGACGATGAGCGTCGGCGGCAGCCAGGGATGCGAGCGGATCGTCAGCACGCCCCGCCGGACGTTCGCGGCCAGGTCGGCGAACCCGTAGAAGCGCGCCGGCGCGACCGGCGCCCGACCGGTCGCCTCGATCAGCCTCGCCGCCAGCTTCTCGTCCGTGACCGTGAGCATCGCGCAGTCGGTGTGGTTGATCACCGCGATTTCCCGGGTGCCGCCGAGGTGGTGGGAGACGATCAGTGAGCGCAGCACGTCCTCGGTCACCACGCCGCCGGCGTTCCGGATGATGTGGGCGTCGCCGGGCTCGAGGCCCAGCGCCCGCGCCACGTCGAGCCGGGCGTCCATGCACGCGACGACGGCCAGGCCGCGGCGCGGCCGCGCCGGTAGCCCGCTCGAGGCGAAGCGCTCCGCGTAGCGCGCGTTCGCCCGCAGGACGTCGTCGATCGCCCCCAACTGGTTTCCGTGCGGCGGTCAGCGCCGGCGAGCCGGCCCCGCCCGTGACGGCGACCGTCGGCACGACCCCATCCGGCGAGCGCCTCCGGGCCGTCCGGCGACGATCACCGCCTCCGCGCGCCCCCGCTCGGGCGTCGGCGGGATCCGGGGCATCTCGAACGCTCGAGGGGTCTCGGTGATCGGACTCCTGGCCCCGGTCCCGTAGCCGATGAGCACCATCTCGGCGTCCTTCGAGGCGGATTAACGACCCCGTACGGGAAGACGTCCCTGTGAATCCAGATATCGACCACCCCGTCGGCGTCCTGGTACTGCAGACGCTGGGCTCGGAGCACCCCCGCAGGGACCGTGATGCTCGCCGTCCCTTTGTCAACGACGTTCGCCTTGCCCGGGCGTGCCGGCCCGGTCGACGGCTGGAGCGCCATCATCCCGACGGGGATCTCCATCGCCGGTTCGTCGCCGGCCTTCACGATCATCGTCCTGCCGTTGGCGTTCGCCGCCGTCGCTTCGTACCAGCAGGCGTCCCCCTCCCGCCCGACGACCGCGATCTTCGTCCTCAGCGGCGCTTCGCCTTTCTTCGTGACCACGGTCTTCTTCCCTCTCACCCTCCTTCGCTGCTCGCTCCGTCTCGGTGAGGCGGTCGCTGCCGGTTTCGTCGCGGTGAGGCGCGGCGGACGGGACGCCGGCTGGCGAGCCGAGCGTACCAGGGCCCCCAGGGGAGTGGGCAAGCGATCAGAGACGCGCCGTCGGCCCCAGGGCTTGGCGCTCCCGCGAGGTTGGCGTACAATGCCGCATCCATGGATCAAAAGATCTTCCGGACTGCGCAGGAGCAGGCCTACTGGTTCCTGCGCGACGAGATCCTGGCGGGCCGCCTTCCGGGCGGGTCCCGCGTCGACGTCGAGGGCGTGGCGCGCCGGTTGGGGCTGAGTCGCATGCCCGTGCGGGAGGCGCTACGGCAGCTCGACGCCGAAGGGTTCGTCACGATCCGGCCGAACCGCGGCGCGGTCGTGACCGAGCTCACCCCCGCCGACGTGCTCGAGGTCTTCGAGATGCGCGCGGTCCTGGAGGGGCTCGCGGCGCGGGCGGCCGTTCCGCACCTCGACGCGGAGGCCCTGGAGGACCTGACCCGCCTCCGCGAGCGCATGGACCGGCACCGCGGCGACCCCGCGCGCTGGATCCAGCTGCACAGCGAGTTCCACGAGTACATCTGCCGGCGCAGCGGCCGCCCGCGGCTGATCGCCCAGACGTCGCTGCTCCGCCAGACCATCGAGCCCTACCTGCGCGTGCACATCGGCGCCTACCGGAGCGAGGAGCTGCTCGGCTCGGAGCACGGCAGCCTGCTGGACGTCCTGCGTCAGGGGGATCCGGCCCGCGCGGAGGCCGCCATGCGCGAGCACGTGGAGCGGGCGGCGGCGTTCCTGGTCGAGTTTCTGAAGAGCGCCGGCCCCCCGCCGACCGAGCCGGAAGCCGCGCCGCGGTCGCCCGACCCGGAGGCGGCGCCCGGGCCGACCGGTCCGAGCGCCGCGCCCCGGCGGGCCCGGCGCCGCTGAGGGCGGGCCGTGGCCGAACGCCTCGTGGTGCCCGCCGGCACGGCGCGCGCCGTCACGCTCCGGCGCGGGCAGCGGCTGCGCATCGTCAACGTCCACGGCAAGCAGGTCGCGGACTTCGTCGCGTTCAACGCCGACGATTTCACCGAGGCGCTCGGGACGCTCCACACGCTCGTATCCCTCGGCCGCCTCGTCCCCACGCGCGGCGACCGCCTCCGGACCACCCGGCGGCGGCCCATGTTCGAGATCACCCACGACGACACCGGCCGTCACGACCTGCTGATCCCCGCCTGCGACCCGTGGCGCTACGAGTACGACTTCGGCGTGACCGGGCATCGCAACTGCTCGGACAACTTCCTCGAGGCCCTGGCGCCGTGGGGGGTCGCGCGCCACCAGCTCCCGCAGCCCGTGAACTTCTTCCAGCACATGGCGTACCCGGAGGGGCGCGTGGAGTTCCGAGAGTCGCTGGCCAAGCCCGGCGACGTCGTGGAGCTGCTGGCGCTCATGGACGCGGTGGCGGCCGTCAGCGCGTGCCCGATGGACCTGAACCCGATCAGCGGTTACCGCGTGCGCGACCTCGCGCTCGAGATCCTGTGAGGGCCTCATGCCGCCGCACACGCTGATCCGCGCCGAAGGCCTCCCCGAACCCATCAGCCACTACTCGGACGCCGTGCGGGCGGGCAACACGATCTACGTCTCGGGTCAAGGGGCCTTCGACGCCCAGGGGCGTCTGGTCGGCGAGGGCGACGTCGTCGCCCAGACCCGACAGGTGCTGGAGAACATGAAGACCGTGCTGGCCGCGGCGGGCGCCACCCTCGACGACGTCGTCAAGGTGACGGTCTACCTCGCGAACCGCGACGACCGGCCGAAGGTCAACGAGGTCCGCAAGGAGTACTTCAAGGACAACCGACCGGCGAGCACGCTGGTGGAGATCAGCCGGTTCGCGATCGAGGGCATGCTGGTCGAGATCGACGCGATCGCCGTCGTGAAGGAATCGCCGCGGGGTGCCCCGGCGCGAGGAGGAGGTCGCGATGCGTGACGAGTCGACGACGCCGCCGAACCGGTCGCAGGGACAGCCGACGACGCTCGGCCGACGACGGCTCCTGGCGGGTGCCGCGGGGCTCGCCGCCATCCTGGCCAGCCGGCGGGCTCCGGCCGTCGCCCAGACGCGGGAGTTGAAGATCCTGAGCTGGTCGCACTTCGTCCCCGCCTCGGATCAGGAACTCCGACGGCAGGGCGAGGAGTGGGGTCGACAGGCGCGCGTGCGCGTGACGCTGGACACCGTGCCGCACCTCCAGTTGCCGGCCAAGAAGGCGGCCGAGGTGACCGCGCGCTCCGGCCACGACATCGTGCTGCTCTACTCCGGCGACCCGGACCTCTACTTCGACTACCTCGTCGACGTCAGCGACCTCGCCCAGGAGATCGGGAGCAAGCTGGGCGGCTGGTACAACCAGGACGACTTCCTCTTCCGGGGCACCTGGAAAGCGCTGCCCTGGTACCTGATCACGTGGCCCATCGCGTACCGCACGGACCTCCTCGAGCGGGTCGGCGAAAAGGTGCCGGACTCCTGGGAGGACCTGTACCGGGTCGGCGCCAAGACCAAGGCGCTCGGACACCCGGTCGGCATCGCCATCTCCCACTGCGACGACGCGAACTTCCAGCTCCGCTGCCTGCTGTGGGGTTACGGCGCCAGCTACGTGGCCAAGGACGGCAAGACCGTCACGCTGAACAGCCCCCAGACGGTCGAGGCCGTCGAGTTCATGAAGCGGTTCTTCCGGGACGCGATGGACCCCGAGGTCTTGGCCTGGGACGACTCGCACAACAACCGGTGCCTGGAGGGCGGCAAGTGCTTCGCCATCGTCAACCCCACGAGCGCCTACGAGTCGGCTAAGGACCGCAAGATCAAGATCCCGGGGACGGAGCGGCTGATCCACGAGGTCATCGACCACACGCTGCCCCCGCGCGGTCCCGTCCAGCGCGCCACGACGGGGCAGTACAACCTGCTCGGGATCTGGTCCTTCTCGAAGAACGTGGACATCGCGAAGGAGTTCCTCCGCTTCCACTACGCGGAGGCGCAGCAGGACCGTTTCATCGCCGCCAGCCGCGGGTACAACATGCCCTTCCTCCGGAAGATGTCGACCCACCCGATCTGGGAGACGAACCCCAAGTACCGCTTCGCCCGCGAGATCATGAAGTACACCCATCCGCCCGGGTGGCCGGGCCCCATGACCGACGCCTCCCAGCTGGTCATGGACCTCTACATCATCCCCGACATGTTCGCCTACGCGGTCACGGGGCGGATGAGCACGCGCGACGCCATCGCGTGGGCCGAGAAAGAGATCACGGAGGTGCATGCCGGACGCCGGCGCCGGCGGACGTGAGCTGACGGCGCGCGGAAGGGCCCGGCCCCTCCCGCGCGCCGCCCCGCGTTCGCGGAGATCGTCCGAGGCGCGCCTGGCCTACGCCTTCCTCGCCCCGGCGGCGCTCGTGCTGGGCGGGCTGGTCGCGTTCCCCTTCGGGCTGGCGCTCTGGTTCAGCGTCAGCGACGCCTGGGTGGGCGAGTACGGCCGCTTCGTCGGCGTCGACAACTTCGTGCGCCTGCTCGGCAACTCGATCTTCCGGCAGACGCTGCAGAACTCCCTCGTCTTCACGGCATCCGCGGTGGCGCTCAAGACCGTCCTCGGGCTGACGCTCGCCGTGCTGCTCTATCGCGTCCGGCGGTTTCGCCGCCTCGTTCGCGGGGCGGTGCTCATGCCCTTCGTGATCCCCACGGCTCTGAGCACCCTGGGGTGGTGGTGGCTCTACCAACCCACGTACGGCGTGCTGAACTGGGTGTTGCGACGCCTCGGGCTGATCGGCGTGGACCTGCCCTGGCTGTCCGATCCCTCGCTGGCGATGGCGAGCATCGTCATCGTCAACACCTGGCGGGGCTTGCCGTTCTTCGCCGTGACGCTGCTGGCCGGCCTCGTCGCCATCCCGCGCGAGTACTACGAGGCCGCGGCGACGGACGGCGCCGCCGGGTGGCGGAGCTTTCGGTACATCACGCTGCCCCTGATCAAGCCGGTACTGGGCATCGTGATCCTGTTCTCCACGATCCTGACGCTGGCCGACTTCAACACCGTCTACGTGCTCACCAAGGGCGGCCCGATGAACATGACTCACCTCTTCTCGACGCTCGCCTTCCAGCTCGGCACGGCCGGAGGGCGGATCAGCGACGGCGCCGCCGTCTCGCTGTTCCTGTTCCCGGTGCTCGTCGTCGTCGTGGCGCTCCAGCTCCGACTCGTCCGGCGACAGACGGCCTACGAGTAGGGAGGAGGGCATGCTCGCCGCCGTCCGGGCCGCGCTCACGACGTACGTGCCGGTGCTCCCGTTCGTCGTGTTCGCGCTCTTCCCCTACTACCACATGGCCGTCACGTCCCTGAAGGCCGACGCCGAGCTCTACAACCCCCTGAAGAACCCCCTGTGGATCCAGGACGGCGCGACGCTCGACCACTATCGCGTGCTCGTGCGGGAGACGCTCTTCTCGCGGTGGTACCTCAACACCTTCGCGGTCAGCGCGATCGCGACGGTGGCGTCGGTGATCATCGGGTTGCTGGCCGCCTACGCCCTCGCCCGGCTGCGCTTTCCGGGTGTGGGGCCGTTCGGCGTGGCCATCTTCGTGACCTACCTGGTCCCCCCGTCGCTGCTGTTCCTGCCGCTGGCCATCGTCGTCAACCACCTGGGACTGTCCGACAGCGTGTGGTCGCTGGTGGTGACGTACCCCACGTTCCTGGTGCCGTTCAACACGTGGCTGCTCATGGGCTACCTGCGGACGATCCCGCGCGAGCTGGAAGAGTGCGCGATGATCGACGGCTGCGCGCGGTTCGTGATCCTGACACGCATCGTCGCTCCCCTCGCGGTCCCCGGGCTCGTCTGCGCCCTGCTCTTTTCCTTCACCTTCTGCTGGGGCGAGTTCCTCTACTCGCTCGCGTTCATCTCGTCCGCCGAGCGACGGACGCTGGCGGTCGGCGTGGTGTCGGACCTGATCCGCGGCGACGTCTTCTACTGGGGCTCGCTGATGGCGGGCGCGGTGCTGGCGTCGTTGCCCATCGTGGTCCTCTATGCCCTGCTGATGGACTACTACGTCAGCGGCTTGACGGCGGGCGCCGTCAAGGGCTGAGGCCCGTCGCGCGCCGAGGGGCGGGCCGCGCGGCGGGGGATCGGCGCGCCGCCTTCCGCGCCTCGGCCGCTCACGCCGCGCGGACGAGCACGGTCACCCCGAGGGCGACGAGGGCGGCGCCGCCCAGGCGGCCCACGCCCGCGCCCCAGGGCGCCACGCGCTCGACGAGGACGAACGCCGCGATCGCCGCCACCCAGGCGAGGTTCATCACGCCGGCCACGAAGAGGAGCGCCATCAGGAGCCAGCAACAGCCGACGCAGTAGAGCCCGTGCTGCAGGCCCAGGCGAAGCGCCCCCCGACCGCCCTCGCGCCACCGCGTCATGAGGAAGGTGAGGGGCGACCGGCAGGCGACGAGGCAGGCGCGCTTGAGCGGCGTCCACTGGAACACGCCGGCGGCCACGAGCACGGCGCCGCCGACATGCGGGGTCGCCGTCGCCATTGTCGGCGAGAGGAGCGCGGCGGCGTGCATGACGGACTGGGCCCCGGTCGCGAGCAGGCTGTAGCCCACCCACACGAGCAGGTAGGCGGCGACGAAGGCGCCGGTGTGGACGAGCGGGCGCCCGGCCGCGGCGCGCCGGCGGTTGACGGCGGTGAAGGTGAGGATCATCGGCGCCGCGGCGGGCACCATCATCGCCACCATCATCGACGCCCACATGACGAACAGCAGCAGGACGTCGACCGGGGCCCACGGGCGCAGGTGGGGCATGGCCATGGCGTCCATCGCGGTGTCGGCGCGCGGCATAGTCGCGGCCAGCCGCACGAGGACGAGCCAGCCGATCGCCCCGAGCACGGCGAGGCCGCCGCCGACCACGGCCCGCTCGCGCGTGAGCAGCGCCTGGAGCGCGGGGCGCATCGGGTCAGGCGGCGTTCGACCACTCGAACTGGTAGTAGATCCAGTTCGACCGCTCGGCGGCCACGCTCAGGCCCGCGGCGGAGGCCTGGAAGGATCCGGCCCCGCACTCGCCGCGCGTCCAGATGAAGCCGCGGTCGAGCACGACGTCGACCAGGTGGTCCTCCCCGGTCACGGGGTTCTTCAGCGTGTCGCCCCGCCCCTCGCCGACGCCCTCCACCCGGAACGTGCTCTTGCGCCCGCGCCCCTCGATCGTGATCGGCGCCCTGACGAGCCCCTGGACCGTGAAGGTCGGCCCGAGGATCTCCCACGGGTTGCCGCCGAGCTGGCCGGTGAAGATCTGCGCGAGGGCCTCGACCTGCGGGTCCGTGGTCGCCGGATCGACGACGAAGACCGCGCGCCCGTGGCCCTCGTGGATCGCCTTCGGCCAGTGGAAGAGGCCGGCGCACTTGACGCCGCCGAGGTCGACCTCGCCGCAGCGGCCTTCGCCGATCGCGAGGCCGACCAGGGCCCGGCAGCTGCCGTCCTGGGAGTTGGGGAAGCCGCCGAAGTTACAGCCGCAACCGAACTGGCAGTTGCAGAACTCGTAGCCCTGGCCCTTGAGATACCAGCGCGTCGCCGCCATGGTGCCCTCCCGGAGGTTGGGGGGTTCGCGACAGGACGTGGAGCGCGGGGAACGGGGCGACTCTACGGCCGGGCTCCCGGGGGTGTCAAGCGCGGGCCGCGCACGCCCCCCGACCGTCGCGGGCGGCGTCCGGTGCATACTCGGGCGGAGTCGACGGGCGGGCCGGGCCGGGCGCGGGCGACCCGGCGGCCGGCACGGTCGGCAGGGACGTCGCTCGACCGAGGGACGATGGGGAGGCGGGCGTGGTGGGCGAGCGCGACGACGCTCGTCGGCGCGCTCGTGGTCGGCGTGCAGACGCAGGCCTGGGCCCAGGAATCTGCCGGGCTCCGCGGATATCTCTCGCTCCGCGGCGGGATCCAGGCGTTCCTCGAGCCCGACCTCGCGCCCGGCCTGCGCGCGACGAGCCCCCAGGACGCCTACGGCGTCTCGCTCGGGGTGGACCTCACGCGCCATGTGAGCGTCGAGCTCGCGGTGGATCACTGGGAGCCGAGCCTCCGCGTCCCCGGCCTCGGCAAGGTCGGCGAGTGGGGCGTCGGCACGTTCGTGCCGACGGTGCGGCTGCGGCTCCCGCTGCTCGAGGAGCGGCTGACGCCGTACGTGCTGGGCGGCCTGGGCGTGGCGCTCAGCGACTTCAACGACCGCAAGCCCCACGGCGTGGGCCGGCGGATCGGCGGTCACGACCTCGGCGTCGTCGGCGCCGTGGGCCTCGGGGTCGAGTACGCGGTCGCCCGTGACGTCGCCCTCGGCGTCGAGAGCCGTCTGCTCGCCGGCCCCGCCCACGACGTCGAGGTCGACGGCGTCGAGCATGGAGCTCGGCTGGACTCGATCCTCACGGCCGTGAGCCTGCGCCTGTTCTTCCCGGGCGGCGACGCATCGGCGGCGCCGGGCGACGGGCGGCGCCCCGGGCCGCTCTCGCTCGGCTTTCAGGCCGGTGGGGCGTGGCCGCTGCACCGCCGTCTCGGCGGCCGCGTGCAGGCGCGACCCGAGCGGGCCGCGGTCGGGCCGTTCAACCAGCTCTACGGCGCGGTCGTCGGCGTCGACGTGAGCCCCACCGTGGCGCTGGAGCTGTGGGGCGCGGGCTTCGAGGCGCGGCTGGCCGTGGAGGACCGCGGCACGGTGGCCGAGTACGCGCTGGTCGCCGTGGTGCCCGCGCTGCGCGTGCGCGTGCCGGTGGCCGGCGACCGGCTCGTGCCGTCGCTCTTCGCCGGGCTGGGCGTGAGCGCCGGCGAGGTGAACGACGTCCGGCCGCCGGGCACCGCGCTGGACATCAAGGGCCGCGACCACGCGCTCGCCGGCCTGGTGGGCGTCGGCGTCGAGTACCGGCTCGGCGCGCGCCTGGCGCTCGGCGGGGACGTCGCGACCCTGGTCTCGCGCGGCCACCGCGTGACCGTCGAGGGGCGGAGCACCGCACTCACCCTGGACACCCTGATGGTGCTCGGGGGCGTGCGGATCGCCCTCCCCTGACGCGCGGGGCCGCCGGCGCCGCCGCGCGCCGGAGCCCGCACGCGCGGCGCTCGGGGACGGTCCGCGCGGGTGTTGCTGACAAGCGCGCGGCTTGCGGGCCGCGGGGGCGACCGGTAGAATCCGCGCACCCTGAGCGCGAAGCGCCACCGGGCGTGACGGCGATCCCGCACGCCCGCGAGGCCTGGAGGAGCACGCCATGGACCGGCAGGACGGGGTCAGCCGACGCGCGTTCCTGGTCACGGGCGCTCTCGGGGCTGCGGCGCTCGCGGCGCCGCGGCAGGCCGGGGCGCAGGCCCAGACGACGAAGTTCCACGTCAAGCCCCTGCCCGCGGAGATCTTCATCGATCACGGCATCAACCAGGAGACGCGCCTCGAGACGCTGCGCGGCTACCTGACGCCCGCGAGCCACTTCTACATCCGCAACCACGGGCCCACGCCCGTGCTCGACGCGGCCGCCTGGCGCCTGCGCGTGGAGGGCGACGCCGTGGAGCGGCCGCTCGAGCTCACCTTCGACGACCTGCTCCGGCTGCCGGCGCGCTCGGTGATCGCCTTCGTCGAGTGCGCGGGCAACGGCCGCGGGTTCTTCAAGGAGTTCATGGGCCGGGTGGCCTCGGGCACGCAGTGGCGGTTCGGGGCGATCGGCGTCGCGGAGTGGACGGGCGTGCCGCTCGGCGCCGTGCTCGAGCTGGCGCGGGTGCGGCCCGACACCCCGCGCGACGTCCTGAACGTGCTGGTCGAGGGCCTGGACGCCGTGAAGGTGAACCGGCCGATGTCGCTCGCGAAGGCGCTCGAGGAGGACACGCTGCTCGCCTACGCGATGAACGGCGAGCCGCTGCCGCCGGACCACGGCTTCCCGGTGCGCGCCATCGTGCCGGGCTGGGTCGGGATCAACAACATCAAGTGGGTGGGGCGCATCGAGGTGCGACGCACGGTCATCGACGTGCCCACCACGACCAAGACCTACGTCCTCGAGGGCCCCGACTACCCCACGCGCGTGCCGCTCCGCCTGCAGACGATCAAGAGCGCGGTGGCGCTGCCCTGGGGGGCCACGCTCCGGGCGGGACGCCAGCGCATCCGCGGGTTCGCGTGGTCGCCCGTCGGCCGGATCAGCCGCGTGGAGTACAGCCTCGACCGCGGCGCCACCTGGCAGCCGGCGGCGCTCCGCGAGCCGAACATCCCGCGCGCGTGGGTCCGCTGGGACTTCGAGTGGGACGCCCGCCCCGGCGAGCACGCGATCCTGACGCGCGCGGTGGACGACCACGGCAACGTCCAGCCGCCCGCGATCCCCTGGAACGCCCAGGGGTACGGCTACAACGTCCCGGTGCCCCACCCGGTGCGCGTCATGTGACGCGCCCCGGGCCGTCCCGACCCGTCCGTACCCCCGCTACGGGCAGCCCGCGTGCCGAGCGGAAGCGGAGGTCTGCCATGACGAGGCTCGCGAAGGTCACGCGTCCGACGCGCTCGCGCGGCGCCGCGGCGCTGCTCGCGGCGGTGCTGCTCGCCGACTGTGCCACGCTGAGGCCCGGCGCCGGCCCGGACCAGGTGTGGGTGGCCAACATGGACTCTCACACCATCTCGGTGCTCGACGGCGCCACGCTCCAGCCCCTGGCCACGATCGAGGCCCGCGGCCAGAGCACGCACGACCTGGTCCTCACGCCCGACGGCCGGCGCCTCTTCGCCACCAACATGGGCACGGGCACGCTGACGGTCGTCGACACCGGCACCCGGCAGGTGATCGCCACGATTCCCACGGGCAAGGTCACGCACGCCATCGCCGTCACGCCCGACGGCCGCGAGGTGTGGGTCAACCTCGGCGGCGAGGACCATATCGCGATCGTGTCCGTGGCCGACCTGACCGTGGTGGGGCGCGTGCCGCTCGGCGAGCCCATCGCGACCGGGCACATCTGGTTCAGCCCCGACGGGCGCACGGCGTACGCGACGAGCCCGAAGTTCGGCCAGGTGTTCGTCGTGGACGTGGCCGCGCGCGCCGTGCGCGACCGCATCGCGGTGGGCCGCGGCCCCACGTTCATCCAGGTCGCCTCCGACGGGCGCGAGATCTGGGGGACCAACACCGGCGAGGCGTCGATCTACGTCATCGACGCGGCCTCCCGGAGCGTCGCGACGATCGAGGTGGGCGCGATGCCGCAGCACCTGACCGTCGTGGGCGACCGCGTGTACGTCACGCTCGGCGGTCAGGACCAGGTGGCGGTGCTCGATCGGGCGACGCGGCGGATCCTGACCCGCATCCCGGTGGGGCGCAAGCCGCACGGCATCTGGCCGAGCGCCGACGGTCGGCGCCTCTACGTCGCGCACGAGGAGGGGCACGACCTCGGCGTGATCGACGTGGCGGCGGGCCGCGTCGCGGCGACGGCGCCCGTGGGCAAGAAACCGATCGCGGTGGTCGTGAGCCGGCCCTAGGCCCCGCCGCGCCCGCCTCGCCCCGCGCGGCGGGCCGGTCCCGCGCGCCGGGCCCGCCCTGCGCGGCGGGGCCCGCCCCGGGGTGATGGCACCGCGCGTGCAGCGGCCCACGGCGACGTCATGCCGCGCCGGGGGCCACGACGTCGCATCGTCCGTCGGCTGGGGACGCCGCTGCCCGGCCTGACGCGCGCCACCGCGGAGCGGCGCCCGGTCCCGCCCGGCGTGCACGGGGCCCGGCCCGGGCGCCGCATCACGACGCACCGCCGGCGGCTCGAAGAGAAGCAGAAGGTCCGCTTCCACTACGGCGTGACGGAGCGGCAGCTCCGGGCCTGCTTCACGAGCAGCGACGACCCGCTCGGCCGGCTCGAGCGCCGCCTGGACAACGTCGTCTTCCGCCTGGGCCTGGCGCCGACGATCCCCGCCGCGCGCCAGCTCGTCGTCCACGGCCACATCCTGGTCAACGGGCGACGCGTGGACCGCCCGGGCTCCCTGGTCGACGTCGGCGACGTCGTGAGCGTCACCGCGCGGGGCCGCCGGATCCGCGACGTCGCGGCTTCGGTCGCCGCCGGGCCGACGGTGCCGCTGCCCCGCTATCTCGCCCGCGACCCGACCGATCCGTTCACCGGCCGCGTGGTCGCGCGCCCGACGCGGGCGGACGTGCCGATCCGCGTGGACGAGAAGGCCATCGTCGAGTACTACGCACGCTGAGGCGCGCGGCCGCCCGAAGTTGACGGGCCTTCCGCCCGCCGCATAGAGTCACGACATGCCCGACTCGCGCGAGGCGCCGGGCCCGTTCGGGCCGACCGTGACGCTGCTCTTCAGCGACATCCGCGGGTTCACCGAGTTCACCGAGCAGCACGGCGACGAGGTCGCCTATCAGCTGCTCCAGGCGCACCACGCCGCGGTGCGACGCGAGATCGCCGCCTACGGGGGCACGGTCGTCAAGACGCAGGGCGACAGCGTCATGGTCGTCTTCCCCACGGCCCGGGGCGCGGTGCTCTGCGCGGTGGCCATCCAGCAGGCCAGCGCCGCGGCCGACCGCGACCGGCCCGGGACGCGCATCGCGGTGGGCATCGGCATCGCCACCGGCGAGCCGATCCAGCAGGACGGCGACTTCTTCGGCAGCACCGTGAACCTGGCCGCGCGCCTCTGCGCGGAGGCCGGGCCCGGCCAGATCCTCGTGGCCGAGACGACACGTCACGTGGCCGGGCGGCTCGAAGGGATCGCCTACGTCGACCGCGGCCCCTGGGAGCTCAAGGGGTTCATCGAGCCCCAGCGCGTCTTCGAGGTGCGCTGGAGCCCCGCGCCCCCGCCCGACGTCCCGGCGGACGACGGCGCCGCGCTCGAGAGCGCCGTCCAGCGCGCGCTCGGGGTGCTCGCGCGGGTGCTCGCGCTCCGCCATCGGGACGACGCGACGTTCCGCCCGCTGCTCGAGTGCCAGGCGCGGGCCGGCGAGCTCCGGCTCGAGCTCTCGCGCGCGCTCGCCGAGCGCCAGGGCTACACCGTGCGGCGCGTGGACGAGGCGATGCTCCCCTACGCGGACCTGCTCGCGCTCGTCGAGGGCCGCGAGCCGCTCGACGACCAGCGCTGGGCGCAGCTCGAGGCCAGCGTGGCCCGCGCGTTCGGCCGCCCGCTCGCCGTGGCGGCGACGCGGGGCCGCCTCGTGGTCGACGCGACGCCCGGGCGTCCCGACGCCCCGGCGCCCGCGCCCGCCCAGCCCGGCGCGCCCGCCCCGGCCGCGGCGCCCGTGCGGCCGGACGACCGCGCGCCCGCGCCCGACCCGCGCGCCGCGGGCGTCGCGTGGTGGACCGCGGCGCACCGCGCCTGGCTCGCGTGGAAGGCGTCGGGCATGGCCTGGGCCCACGCGCTCAGGGCGGCGCTCGCACGGCACCCGCACCTGCTCGCGGTGCCGATCCCCGAGAGCGCCGCCTGGGACGAGGGACGCCTGGCCGAGAGCTACTTCGCCCTGCTCGAGCACGTCGAGGGCCGCGCGCCCGCCTTCCTGCGCGGGGCCGTCGCGCGCGCCGTCGAGCTCGCGGGCGGCGAGGACCCGGCGCGGCTCGGGCCCGCGCTCTACGGGCTCCTCGTGGCGCGGGGCCGCCTGCCCGAGACGTACGGCGACTTCGTGCGCGACGTGATGGTCGCCACGATCCCGCACCCGGGGCCGTGGACCGACGGCGTCGTCGTCGAGACCGACGAGGCCACCACGGTGCGGCGCCGGCCGACCGGGACGCCGGGGGAGGCGAGCGAGCAGGCGGAGGTCCTCACGCAGCCCACGGCCCGCGCGGAGGCGCAGCGGTTCGCGGTCCGGGTCGCGCCGCTCACCGCGCGCTTCTACGTCGTGCACGCCGGCGTGCTGAAGGCGCCGCGCGAGGTCGTGGTGCGGCTCACGAGCGGCGGCGCGCCGAGCGATCGGGCGTGGTACCTCACGATCCGCACGGGTCACATGCTGCACACCGAGCCGCGGCGGCTGCGGGCCGGGGGCGAGACGATCGCGGGGCTCGGGCGCGACGTCGCCGGCGTCTGGGTCGGCGTCTTCAACCCCGACCCCGAGGCGGCGGCCGAGGCGGAGCTCACCCTGGCGGTCCGCGCGCCGGCGTCGACGCCGCCCCGGGCCGCGCCGTTCGCGCCGCCCGGGCGCCGGCCGCGCTGAGCGGGCGTCGGCCGGGCCCCGGCCGGGCTCGGCGAACCGTCGCGATGCGAGTCGTCCTGCAGCGGGTGCGCGAGGCGCGGGTGGAGGTCGGCGGACGGCTCCGGGCCGCGATCGGCCCCGGGGTGCTCGCCCTCGTCGGCGTCGGCCGCCACGACACGATGGCCGACGTGGAGTGGACGGCGCGCAAGATCGCCGAGCTCCGGATCTTCGAGGACGCGGCGGGGGCGATGAACCGCTCGGTGCTCGACGTGGGCGGCGCCGTGCTGGTGGTCAGCCAGTTCACGCTCTACGGCGACTGCCGCAAGGGTCGGCGGCCCTCGTTCACGGAGGCGATGCCGGGGCCCGAGGCCGCCCCGCTCCTCGAGGCGCTGTGTGACCGGCTCCGGGCGCGCGGGCTCGCGGTGGCCACGGGCGAGTTCGGCGCGCGGATGGAGGTGGCGCTCGTCAACGTCGGCCCCGTCACGCTCGTGCTCGACAGCCGCGCGGGCCCGGCCGGGGCCGCGGTATAGTCGAGCGGTCGGCGTGATCACCGGCCCGCTCCGGGGCCGCGCCGCCGACAGGTCGCCCCGGCGCCTTCCGCCGCCGGGCCGGTCGCCACCCGCGGAAGCCTCGAGGTTCCCAGGATGCGCATCGAGCATGGCGCCACCGTGCACATCGAGTACACCCTTCGCGACGAGACGGGCACCGTCCTCGACTCCAACGCCGGGCAGGCCCCGCTGACCTACGTCCACGGGTTCCACCAGATCATCCCCGGCCTCGAGCGCGCGCTCACCGGGCTCCGCGCGGGGGACGAGACCCACGTCACCGTCGCCCCCGAGGACGCCTACGGCCCCGCGGACCCGGCTGCGGTGACGGAGGTGCCGCGCGGGCTCCTGCCGCCCGACGCGGCCGTGCCGGGCACCGAGCTCGTCGCCCAGGCTCCCGGGGGCAGCGCGCGGATCGTGCGCGTCAAGGAGGTCCGGGAGGAGACCGTCGTGCTCGACCTCAACCACCCGCTCGCCGGCCGGACCCTGCACTTCGACGTGCGGGTGATCGACGTGACGCCGCCCGGGCACGGGCCCGAGGCCGACTGAGCGGGCGGGCGCTCCGGCCCTTGAGCGGCCGCGACGCGCCGCGGAGAATAGGGTCGCCCGGCTCCCCGGCGAGGTGACCCTGATGACGACCGAGACGAGCGAGATCATCTGGCGGCCGGACCCCGCGGTCGTCGAGCGCGCGCGCATCACCCGGCTCATGCGTGCCCACCAGGTGGCGTCGCTGGCCGACCTTCAGCGGCGCTCGGTGGAGGACCCCGAGTGGTACTGGACGACGGTGGCCCGGGACCTCGGCCTCCGCTGGCAGCGCCCGCCGGACCGCGTGCTCGACGAGTCGCGCGGCCCGGCCTGGCCCACCTGGTTCCCCGGCGGCCTCCTGAACGTGAGCGACAACTGCGTGGACCGCCATGTCGACGCGGGCCGCGGGGACCGGCCGGCGCTGATCTGGGAGGGCGACGACGGCGCGACGCGCACGCTGACGTACCGCGAGCTCCAGCGCGAGGTGAGCCGCCTGGCCGGCGCGCTGCGCGGGCTCGGCGTCGGCGAGGGCGACCGCGTGGGCATCTTCCTGCCGCTCTCCCCGGAGGCCGCCATCGCCGCCCTGGCGTGCGCGAGGCTCGGGGCGGTGTACACGCCCTGCTTCTCCGGGTTCGGCGCCGCGGCGGTGGCCGCGCGGCTGCAGGACTGCGAGGCGCGGCTCCTGATCACCGCCGACGGGTTCCTCCGTCGGGGCCAGGTGGTCCCGCTCAAGGAGACCGCCGACGAGGCCGTGGCCGCGTGCCCGAGCGTCGAGACCGTGCTCGTGTCCCGGCGGCTCGGCCGCGCCGTGCCCTGGCGCCCGGGGCGCGACCACTGGTGGCACGAGCGCGTCGCGGAGGCCCCCGACGCCGTCGCGCCCGTTGCCGTCGACGCCGACCGCCCCTGCCTGATCATCTACACGTCGGGCACGACGGGCCGGCCCAAGGGCGCCGTGCTCACCCAGGGCGGCTTCCTCGTCAAGGCCGGCAACGACTACGCCTACCTCTTCGACGTGGGCGAGGGCGACCGCCTGTTCTGGCTCACCGACCTCGGCTGGCTGATGGGGCCACTCGTCATCACGGCGGGCCTGCTGCTCGGCGCCACGGTCGTCCTCTTCGAGGGCACCCCCGACTACCCCAAGCCCGACCGGCTCTGGAGCCTGGTCGCGCGGCACCGCATCACGGTCTTCGGCATCTCGCCGACGGCGGTGCGGGGGCTCATGCCGCACGGGCCGGAGCTGCCGCGGCGGCACGACCTCGGCTCGCTGCGCATCCTGGGCTCGACGGGCGAGCCGTGGAACCCGGAGCCCTACCGGTGGTTCTTCGAGCACGTCGGGCAGGGGCGCCTGCCGATCATCAACTACTCGGGCGGCACGGAGATCTCGGGCGGCATCGTCGGCTGCTTCCCGATCACGCCCCTCAAGCCGTGCTCGTTCGCCGGCCCCGTCCCCGGGATGGCCGCGGACGTCTTCGACGAGTCCGGGCGACCCGTGCGCGGGCAGGTGGGCGAGCTCGTCGTCACGCGGCCCTGGCCCGGCATGACGAAGGGGTTCTGGCGCGATCCCACGCGCTACGAGGAGACGTACTGGTCGCGCTGGCCGGGCGTCTGGGTGCACGGCGACTGGGCGCTGATCGACGCCGACGGCTTCTGGTTCATCCACGGGCGCTCGGACGACACCCTCAAGGTCGCCGGCAAGCGCGTGGGCCCGGCGGAGGTCGAGTCCGTGCTGGTCGGGCACCCGGCGGTGGCCGAAGCCGCGGTCATCGGGGTCCCGCACGAGGTCAAGGGCGAGGCCGTCGTCTGCTTCGTCCTGCTCAAGCCGGGCCACGAGCCCACGGAGGCGCTCCGGCAGGAGCTGGCCGAGCGCGTCGTGCACGACCTCGGCAAGGCGCTCCGCCCCGAGCGCGTGCTCTTCGCGCGGGACCTGCCCCGGACCCGCTCGGCGAAGATCATGCGGCGCGTCGTGCGCGCCGCCTACCTCGGGCGCGACCCGGGCGACCTGTCGGCGCTCGAGAACCCCGACGCCGTGCGCGCCGTCGCCGAGGCCCGCTGACGGCGCTCCGCCGTCGCCGCTGGTCTCCGGCTTGCACCGGCGCGCCTCGTGCGGAAGACGAAGCCAGGTCGCCGGACCGCCCCCGCGCGGCGGGCGGCCGCGGGCCGAGCGCCCAGCGCCGCGCACGGGGTGCGCGCCGGGCCGTCGGGCGCCGCTCCGTCGGCTGAACTGGGGCTGCAGCCCCGCGGTCGCCCCGGGCTGGACGAACGCCGACCGCCTCGACCTCCCGGGCGTGGACCTCCGGGGCGACATCCGCGACGGGCTGCCGGTCCCGGACGGGAACCTTCGACGCCGTCGTCAGCATCCACGCGCTCCAGGACCTGCCCTACCTGGACGTGCTCCCCGCCCTGTGCGAGCTCCGTCGCGTGCTCAAGCCGGGCGGCGTGCTGCGCCTCGGCCTGCCCGACCTCGCGCGCGCCATCCGCGCGTGGCTCGCCGGCGACCGCGGGGACTTCCTCGTGCCCGACAGCGAGGCCCCCGGCGCCCAGCAGGTGTCGTCGTCGGCGAACGCCACGTAGGGCGTGGCCGCGCGCGGCGCCGAGCTTGCGCCCGGCCGCGCCGCGGTTCGCCGGCAGGGCCACGAGCTCGACATCACGCCGACGGGCGAGCGCGGCCGCGGTGCCTCGGCCGCGCGCTCGTGGGTCAGGACCACGACCGTCAGTTCGCGCGTGGGGCGTCGGGTGGCATCGCCCGGTGGGCCGTGCGCGGCCCGTGCCAGCGACCCCGGCGCTATGCTGAAAGGCGCCATGCCCTGCGCATCCGCGGAGCCGCCGGCCTCGCGGCAGGCCGACCTCGAGCGGATCCGCCGGGCGCTCGCCCTCGCGGGCCGCGTGCTCCGCGCCTTCCGCGCGACGTCGGTCGGCGTGCGCTACAAAGCCGGGACGAGTCCCGTGACCGAGGCCGACCTCGCCGTCGACCAGGCCCTGCGGCGCGCCCTGCCCCGGCCGGACGAGGGCTGGCTCTCGGAGGAATCGCCCGACGACCGCGCGCGCCTGGAGCGCCGCCGTGTGTGGGTCGTCGACCCGCTCGACGGCACGCGCGAGTTCCTCGAGGGCATCCCCGACTGGTGCGTGTCGATCGGCCTCGTGGAGGACGGCGTGGCCGTGGCCGGCGGCGTCTACGCGCCGGCCCGCCGCGAGCTCTTCCTCGGCGCCGTCGGGGTCGGCGCCACGCTCAACGGGCGCCCGGTGCGGGCCTCGACGCGCCCGACGCTCGAGGGTGGGCTCGTGCTCGTCAGTCGCTGGGCGCTGCGCCGGCGCGGCCGTCGCGCCTGGCAGGCGCGCCCCTATCGCGTCCGCCCCGTGGGGCCGGTGGCCTACGCGCTCGCGCTGATCGCGGCGGGCCGCGCCGAGGCCGCCTGGGACCGGGCCACGAAGGCGGAGTGGGACGTGGCGGCCGGCGCGGCCCTGGTCGTCGCCGCGGGCGGGCACGTGACCACCTGGGACGGCGCGCCGCTCGTCTTCAACCGGTGGCCGCCGCGGATCCCCGGGCTCGTCGCGACGGGCCCGCACCTGCTCGAGGCGGTCCGGCGCGAGCTCGCGCCGCGGACCTGACGGCCGCGCGGCGCTTGACCGCGGGGCCCGCCGGCGCGACGCTGCGGCCGACCATCCCGGCCCGTGCGGGCGGAAAGCGAGGTCTGCCATGCCGATCGACACCCGGTACCTCTTCGCCGCCGCGATGGACGTCGACCCCGCACGCGAGGCGCTCTTCCACGAGGTCTACGACCGCGAGCACGTCCCCGCGCTGCTCCGGGTGCCGGGCGTGCGGGGCGCCGCCCGCTTCGTGGCGCGCGAGGGCCGGCTCGTGGTGGGCGGCGAGCTCCGGCCGCTCGCCGTCGGCGACCAGCCGAAGTACCTGGCCCTCTACGAGCTCGATCACCCCGACGTGCTGGTGAGCCCGGCGTGGGCGGCCGCCGTGGAGGCCGGGCGCTGGCCCGCCGAGGTCCGCCCGTTCACCCGCAACCGGCGCCACGCGCTCTGGGAGCGCCTCGGGCCGTGACCGGATCGGCCCTGCGGCCGTGCCCGTGCGCCGCGCCCGGGCCGACGCGCCGGGGCGGGACGCGAGGCGCCGGCCGCCGCGAGGCCGAGGAAGGGAGGATCGCATGGGCAAGGGCACCGGGCGAGTCGTGATCGCGCTGCTCCTCGGCGTCGCGCTGGGCGTGCTGGTCACCCACGCGCTCCACGCGCAGCCGCCCGGGATCACGCGGGCGCTCCTGCTGCGGAAGGAGCTGCGCGGCCTCGAGGGCCGCGAGGTCGTGCTGGGCACGGCCGAGCTCGCGCCGGGCGTCGCCGCGGGCCGGCACGTCCACCACGGCCACGAGCTCGGCTACGTGCTGGAGGGCACCGCGGTGCTCGAGGTCGAGGGCCAGCCGCCGGTGACGCTGAAGGCCGGCGACACCTACCACGTCGAGGCCGGCACGGTCCACGACGCGCGCAACACCGGGGCCGGGCCGGCGCGGGTGCTCGCGGTGTGGATCGTGGAGAAGGGCAAGCCCCTGGCGGTCAGCGCGCCGTAGCGCCCGCCGGGGCGGATCGCGAGGGGTAGATGACGCGATCGGCCTCCGCGTAGGCGGCGTCGACCTCCAGGGGGTCCAGGTAGCGCACCGCGGTGCCGCGCGCGGCGGCGAGCTGCTCGGCGAGGAGCACGCGACGGACCTCGGCCGTGAGCGTGTTCAACCGGTGGTAGGCCTCGGCGAGCGTCCGGCCGAGCGTGGTGACGCCGTGGTTCTCCATGATGATGGCGTTGGTGCGGTCGATGAAGGTCCGGATCGGCGCCACGTCGAGCTCGACGTTCAGGTGCGAGGGCACGACGTGGGGCGGCCGGCCCATGACGTACGGGAACTCGAGCGACAGGACCCGCAGCGCCGTGATCGCGCCGGAGGCGAACAGCGCGATCGTCTCGTCGTGGTGGACGTGGATGACGGCGTTGACGTCGGGGCGCAGCCGGAGGATCTCCCGGTTGAGCTGGTGCCCGACGCTCGGCGGCACGCGACCGTGCAGGAGCCGGCCTGTGGGCACGTCGGTGACGACCACGTGCGCGAGCGTCATCTCCTCGAGGGAGACCTCGGCCTGCTTCGTGTACACGAGGCCGCCCTCCCAGCGCGGGTCGGGCACGCGGAGGGCGATGTTGCCGAGGGTGTTGTGGATGTACCCCCGGGCGACGACGCGCCGCGCGTAGCGCACGAGCTCGCGCGCGATCCGGGGGTCGAAGACGTCGGGCGGGCGTTCGGCCCCGGCCTCGGGCATCATGGGCGCGCCTCCGCCCGCCATTCTACCGAGCCCGCGGCTCCGGGGGCGCGCCCGCCGGCGTCCGCGCCGCGAGCAGCCGGCCCACCGCCTCCACGAGCACGCCCGGCGCGACCGGCTTGGCGACGCTGCCATCGAAGCCGGGGGGCGGCGCGCCGTCCGCCAGCGCGACCGCCGGCACGCGGGCGCTGTCGCCGGCCGGCCGGCTCCGGAGCGCGCGAACGAGCCGGACGCCTTCGCTGTCCGGGCCGTCGACCTCCGCCACGATCGCGTCCGGGGGCCAGCTCGCCACCATCGCCAGCGCCTCCGCCGCACGGGTGGCGATGCGCACGTCGGCCCCGTGGTCGCAGAGCGCGGCGGCCAGCTCGCTCAGGTCGGCGGGGTCCTGATCCAGGACGAGGACGCGGACGCCCTGGAGGGGCGGGCCGTCCGGGGGGCGCGCCAGGGCGCGCGCCGCCCCGCTGCGGTAGGGCAGCCGCACCGTGAAGGTCGCGCCCTGACCCTCGCCCGCGCTCTCCGCGCTCACCGACCCGCCGTGGAGCTCGGTCAGGAACCGGACGAGCGCCAACCCGATGCCGAGCCCGGCCTCGGGGCGCGCGGCGCCCGCCTCGCCCTGGTGGAAGCGCTCGAAGACGAACGGCAGCACGTCGCGGCGGATGCCGCAGCCGGTGTCGCGGACCGTGAGCTCGAGCCACGCCCCGGCGCGCCGGAGCCCGACCTCGACGCGTCCGCCGGGCGGCGTGAACTTGATCGCGTTCGCCAGCAGGTTCCAGACGATCTGCTGCAGGCGGTTGGGGTCGACGACCATCGGCGCGAGGCCCGGCTCGAGCGCGGTCTCGAGCGTCACGTGGCGGGCGTCGGCGGCCGGCCGGACGGCGTCGACCGCGGTCCGCACGACCGCGGCGGGATCGGTCGGGCGCAGCGACAGCGTCAGCTTGCCGGCCACGACCCGCGAGACGTCGAGCAGGTCCTCGATGAGCCGCGCCTGGGCCTGGGCGTTGCGCTCGATGACCTCGAGGCCCCGCGCCGCGGTGGCGGGGTCCAGGCGGCCGTCGCGGAGCATGCGGACCCAGCCGAGCACCGCGTTGAGCGGCGTCCGGAGCTCGTGGGAGAGCGTGGCGAGGAACTCGTCCTTGCTGCGGTTGGCGGCCTCCGCCTCCGCCCGCGCGCGCTCGGCGCGCTCGAAGAGGCGCGCGTTGTCCAGGGCGATCGCCGTCTGCGCGGCGAGCCCGATCGCGATCCGCTCGGCGCGTTCGGTGAAGACCCGCGGCGCCGGGTGGCCGAAGACCAGGCGGCCGAGCAGCTCGCCCGAGCGCGAGACCACCGGCACGGCCAGGTAGCTCCGGATCGGGTCCGCCGTCGGCAGGGGCAGGACCATGGCCTCCGGCGGAGCCTCCGCGAGGTCGTCGACGCGCACCACGCTCTCGCCGCGAACGGGGGCTGCGGTCGGCGCGATCGGGCCGGGCGCCGGCGGCCCCGCGGACGCCCGCCCTGCGCCCGAGACGGCGCCGAGGACGTCGCGCGCGCCCGTCGCGTCGACCACGCGGGCGAAGAACGCGCCGACCCGCGCGCCGGTCAGCGTGGTCGCGGCGTCGGTCACCGCCTGGATCACCTTGCGCGGGTCGAGCTCGGCCGACAGGAGGCGCCCCGTCTCGTTCAGGAGCTCCAGCGTGGCCGCCTGGTCGCGGAGCCGCGCCTCGAACGCCCGGCGCTCGGTGACGTCCAGCACCTGGACGAGGCGCGCCCGCCGGCCGCCGAGCTCGAGCTCCGTCGAGGTCGTCTCGACCTCGATCGTCGTGCCGTCCTTGCGTCGGTGCCGCCCGACCCGCGCCAGCGCGGCCTCGGCGGACTCGCCCGGGGCCGGCGGCTCGGCCAGCACGTCGAGGACGCGCATGGCCAGGAACTCCTCGCGCGTGTAGCCGTAGTGCCGGACGGCCGCCTCGTTGACGGCGAGGAACCGGAACGTCCCCAGGTCGAACAGCCACACCGGGTTCGGCGTGTTCTCGAAGAGGAGCCGGTAGCGGACCTCGGACTCGCGCAGCGCCGCCTCGGCCGCCCGGCGCGCCTCGGCGGCCGCCGTCAGCGCCTCGGCGACCTCGCGCACCTCGCGCACCGGCTGGGGCGCGATGCGCACGGCCTCGCCCCGGCCGAGCGTGCGAGCCGCGTGCGCGAGCGCGGCGATGCCCCGCTCGACCCGACGGCCGAAGAGAAAGGCGAGCGCGAGGGCCAGCAGGCCCACGGCCAGCCCGCCGCCGGCCATCGACCAGAACGAGCGCTCGACCGCCGCGGTGACGACGGCGGCGGGCACCGCGAGCACCACCGCCCACCCGGTCACCCGCGAGCGGCTGAAGGCGCCGAACGTGGGCTCGCCCTCGACCGCGCGGTCCCAGTAGACCCCTTCGTCCGCGGCGGCCGCGCGGGCGGCGAGGCCGGCGGTGGCGCGCTGACCGACGAACCGCTCGGGGTGCCGCGAGCGCGCGACGATGACCTGCTGGCGGTCGAGGATGGCGCCGGTCCACTCGGGCGGCAGTTGCTGCTGGGCGAAAAGCTGCCCGAGCCGCGCCGCCTCGATCGTCGCGCCGAGCACGGCGACGAGCCGGTCGCCGCGCCGCACGGGCACCGCGACGGTCACGACGGGCTCGCGCGCCGCCGGGCCCAGGCGCAGGTCGGAGACCTGCGGGCGCTCGGTGGCGAGCAGCGCCCTGAAGTAGGGCTGGTCGGCCAGCGAGGGCAGCGGCGCGCCGAGGGGCTGCGCCGTGGTCAGGCGTTGCTTGCCCGTCGGGGCGGCGAGGAAAATGCTCCGCCAGCCGGGCTGGGCGGCGACGACGCGGGTCGCCAGGCGGTGGAAGGCGGCCAGGTCGTCGGCGTCCAGCGCTTCGGCCAGGGCCAGCGCCTGGAGCGTGGCGATGGCGACGTCGGCCTCGCGGTCGACCGCGAGCGCCAGGGCGCGCGCGGTCTCCGTCAGGTGCCGCTCGACGAGGACCCGCTCCTGGCGCGCGAAGAGCCCGACGACGCCCGCCGAGAAGGCGAGGACCGGCACGAGCGCGGCCACCACGAGGAGGAAGAGATGGGACCGCAGTCGCATCGTGCTCGATTGTCGACTGCGCGCTCGCCCGGAGCAAGGGACGCGCACGCGGGTGGGAAAAACTTTTCCGGTCGCGCCCGGCGCCCCGCCCGCCGCGCCGGCGCCTGCGCCGCCCGCGGTGGTCGCCGGGCGCGCGCGGGATGCGGCGCGCGCGCACCGCGGTGAGCGCCGCCGGGCTCGGCGGCGAGCCGTCGCGGCTCGCGTACGAGCTCCGGGCGGCGCTCGCGCCCGGGCCGGGCGTGCTCCTGCTTCACGGGCTCGGCGGCTCGCGCGCGGACTGGGCGCTCCAGGTGCCCGTGCTCGCGCCGCGCTTTCCGGTCGTGCTCGTGGACCTGCCGGGGCACGGCGCCTCGCCGCGGCTGCCCGGCCGGACCAGCATCGAGCGGATGGCCGCCGCGGTGCGCGCGGTCCTCGACGACCTCGACCTCGGCCGGGTCCACGTCGTGGGCCTGTCGCTCGGCGGGGCGGTGGGGCTGGCGCTGGCCCTCGAGGCTCCCGCGCGCGTGCGCTCGCTCACGCTCGTCAACGCCGTGGCGCGCCTCGCGCCCCCCGGCCCGGCGGGCGCGCTCCGCTGGCTCGCGCGGGCCGCGCTGCTCGCGGGCGCGCCGATGGAGCGGGTGGCCGCGCACGTGGCGCGCGGCCTCTTCCCGCGTCCCGACCAGCAGGACCTCCGCCGGCAGGCCATCGCCCGGCTCGCCGCCACGCCGCGCGCCGCCTACGTCGCCGCGCTGCGCGCGCTCGCGGCGTTCGACGCGCGGGCGCGGCTCGCCGCCGTGACGTGCCCGACGCTCGTGGTGGCGGGCCGCGAGGATCGGACGCTCTCGCTGGCGGCGAAGGCGCGCTTGGTCGCGGGCCTGCCCCGCGCGCGGTTCGTGATCCTGCCCGGGTCCGGCCACGCCACGCCGCTCGACTGTCCCGCGCGGTTCAACGCCGCGCTGCTCGACTTCCTGACCGCGCACTGATCGGGCGCCGCGCCGCGGCCGGGGCTCGGGCGCCGCGCGGCCGCCCGGGCATACTGGGGGCGAGGGGGTGATCGTGATGAGCCGCCTCGCGGAGGAACGGTGCACGGCCTGTCGGAGCGACGCGCCCCCCGTGAGCGAGGCCGAGGCCCGGGAGCTGCTCCGCGAGCTGCCCGGGTGGCGGATCGTCGAGCGCGAGGGCATCCGCCGGCTCGAGCGCGTCTTCACGTTTCCCGACTTCGCGCAGGCGCTCGCGTTCACCAACCGGGTGGGGGCGCTGGCCGAGGCCGAGGGGCATCACCCGGCGCTGCTCACCGAGTGGGGCCGCGTGACGGTGACGTGGTGGACGCACGCGATCCGGGGGCTTCACCGCAACGACTTCGTGATGGCCGCCAAGACCGACCGGCTCGCGTCGGAGGGCCCGGCCGGCGGCTGAGGGCCGGGGCCACTGCGCCCCGGCCCGCCCGCGCGCGGTGCGCCCGGGGCCGCTGGCACGTGATCCGCGACGGCACCGTCGCATGCTGACGGTGACGGGGATCGTCACCGAGCGCGCCGCCGCCGAGCGGACCGTCGACGCGCTCGCGCGACGCGGCATCCCGCGCTCCCGGATCACGATGCTCACGCCCGGCGCGGGCCCGGAGGCCGTCGCCGCGGCGCCGACGACGGAGGCCGAAGCGCCAGGCGTCGGCCGGGTGCTCGGAGGCGTGGTGGGCGGCGCGGCGGGCGCCGCCGGCGGCGTCGGCGCGGGAGCCCTGGTGGCGCTGACCGTCCCGGGCGTGGGGCCCGTGCTCGCCCTCGGTCTGCCGGGCGCGGCCGTGCTCGGGGTCGGCGGCGCGGCCGCGGGCGCCGCGCTGGAGGCGCGCCTCCGCGAGGGGCTGCCGCGCGACGACCTCTACGGGTACGAGGACGCGCTGCGTCGCGGGCGGACGGTGCTGATCGCGCTCGTGGAGGACGAGGGTCGGGCCGCCGCCGCGCGGGACGCGCTGGCCGAGGCCGGCGCCGAGCGCGTCGACGCCGCCCGCGCGCAGTGGCGGCTCGGGCTCCGGGACGTCGAGGCCGCGCAGTACGAGCCCCGGCGCGGTTCGCCGCCGAGGAGGCCGACTTCCGGCGGGGCTTCGAGGCGGCGCTCACGATCGGGCGCGGCGGCCGGCCCTGGGACGAGGCGGCGCCCGAGCTGCGCGCACGCTACCCCGCGCAGTGGGCGCGGGAGGCGTCCCGGCGCGGCTGGGAGCGCGGTCAGCGCTGGAGGCCCCGCGACGCCGGTCGGCGGCGTGAGCGGACCCCGGGGCCCGCTCATCGCGGCAGCGCGATCGTCCTGACGGCCGGCCGGTCCGGAAACGCGCGCTCGAGGACCGGCAGGGCGACGTTGTAGACGGGCGTGTCGCCTCGCGTCCGCCCCTCCGGGCTCCCGCTGTGAGCGTGCCCGTGGAAGACCGCGCTCACGGCGTAGCGCACGAGGGGCTCCTCGAGCCGACTCGAGCCGAGGAACGGGTAGAGCTCCGGCGCTTCGCCCTTCACCGTCGCCTCGACCGGCGCGTAGTGCATCACCACGACGCGGTGGGGGGTCTGGAGCTTGGCGAGCGCGGCCTCGAGCTTCACCGCCTCCTCGACGGCCGCCTGGACGAAGCGCTTGATCGGCGCCTCGCCCCAGGGCTGGAGGGCGCGCTGGCCGAACCCGCCGGCGAATCCCTTGACCCCGACGAAGCCGACGCGGTCGATCTCCACGGCCTCGCCGTCGAGCACGCGGACGCCGACGTCGGCCAGGATCGCCCGCACCTCGGCGGCCTTGCCCGACTCGTAGTCGTGGTTGCCGAGCACGGCGAGGACCGGGATCCTGACGTGGGCGGCGAGGCTCCGGGCGAGCAGGCGCGCCTCGTCCTCGAGGCCGCGGTCGGTCAGGTCGCCGCCGAGCAGCAGCACGTCGGCCTCCCGGGCCGCGTGCGCGAGCAGCGGGCCGAGTGCCTCGGCGCTCGTCGTCGGGCAGTGGAGGTCAGCGATCCCGGCGATCCGCATCCGCGGTCCCGTGCGAGGGCTCGCGCCCGGTCGGGCGGGGCGGGACGCCTTCCCCGATGGCGGCCGTCCAGCGCGCGATGTCCGCCGCGTCCATCGTGGCCGGTGCGGTCAGCCGCGCGTCGCGGTAGCCCCAGGCCGTGACGTCGACGAGATACTGGGCCCGCGACAGCAGCGTGCCGCGGCAGAGCGGCGTCGTGGGCGCCGGCGCCGCGAGCTCGCGCTCGAGCCGGCCCAGGAGCTCCCGGGTCACCCAGGCCGGGATCCGCCACCGCTCCGACGGGTAGACGAAGACGAAGAGGACCAGGTGCGCGAGCAGCACGTGCCAGAGCGAGCCGAACCGCCCGAGGAGCCGCGGCCAGTCCAGCCCCGGCGCGGTCGCCCGCAGCAGGTGCAGCACATCGGCGCCGTCGTAGCGCTCGCGCTCCATGACGAAGGCCTTGGACCAGATCGTCTCCTCCGGCGGGCAGAGGCGCACCGGGAGCCCGCAGAGCCTGGCCTCGACCGCGTGCGCGAACCAGGCGTCGTCCACCTGGGCGAAGCCGTTGCCGGAGCTGAAAATGACGTCGATCAGGTCGTCGCCGGCGCGGGCCTTGGCCAGCCAGTGCGGGAACGCGACCTCGGTCCGGTACCCGGCGCTCTCCAGGACTTCGAGCGCGCGGGCGCAGTCGCCCGGGCGCACGAAGACGTCGAGGTCTTTGGTGTCGCGGGCGAGGCCGGTGTAGCGCTCGAGCGCCCAGGCGCCGCCGACCAGGCATTCCACCCCGGCCTCGCGCAGGGCCCCGAGCGCGGCCGCGTACACGGCAGGCGCGGTGGGTCGCTCCGGAAGGCTCACGAGGCGTGGCGGTTGCACGCCCCGTGCCGGCGAGGTGCCGGCGCGGCCGCCCCGCCGCCCGCGCGGCGTCCGCGCGGCGCGGGGCGCGGCCGTCAGGGATCGCTACAGTCGCGCGTGGCGCCGCAGCGAGGGCACACGAGCTTGCAGTGCCGCTCCTCGGTGGGCGCGCCGCACCGGTCGCAGGGCTCGCCCGCCCCCGCCTCGGGCGGTCGCCGCAGGCCGGGCGCCTCGCTCATGGGGCCGCGTCGCTCATGGGGTGCACGGTCATCGGGCGGCGGCCTCGATGGTGCCCCGGGCGCGGCCGCCGGTCAACGCGTCGATGCCGTACACTGAGAGCGACGTATGGACTGGGACGACGCCGAGCGGCTGCGCTACGTGTTCGACGAGACCCGGATCGTCCGGCGCCCGCTCACCGGGATCATCGCGGGCTACCATGTCCTGCCCTACATCCTGATCGGGGCCGAGCACGGCCACCCCGGCCGCTCCGTCGAGGTCCGCGGGCGGATCAAGGTCTCGCCACGGCTCGTGATCACGCCCGGGCGCGACGGGCCGACCTACGGGGAGCTGTTCGGCGAGCGGGACCTGATGCACCACACGCTGGTCGCCCGGGTCTTCAGCTTTCGCTACGCCTCGCGCCTGCAGCTCGAGAGCGAAGAGCTCAAGATCCGCCGGCAGGATCGCGACCCGGAGAGCCAGCTCGAGCGCGTGCTGGAGGAGCTCGCCCAGCGCGAGGTGATCAACACCGGGGTGATCGTCTCGCCGGACGTGCGCTTCTACCCGGTGTCGATCGACCGGTTCATCCGCGAGATCCTCGACCTCGAGTTCCGCGAGTAGCCCGCCGGTGCGCGGGGCGCCCGTGCGCGCCCGCCTCACACGATCCCGCGGGCCCGGAGGTCGCGGATCGCGGCCTCGTCGTAGCCGAGCTCCCGGAGCACCTCGTCGGTGTGCTCGCCGAGGGTCGGCGCCGGCCGGCGCACGGCCCCCGGCGTCGCCGAGAGCTTGACGGGGACGCCGAGCGTCTCGAGCCGCCCGGCCCGCGGGTGCTCCACGGTGACGACCATCTCCCGGGCGCGGACGTGGGGGTCGGCGAAGACCTGGTCGTAGGTCAGGATCGGCCCGGCGGGGACGCCCGCGGCCTCGAGCCGGGCGAGCCAGGCGGCGGTCGTATCGGTCTTGAAGCGCGCCTCGAGCAGGGCCTCGAGCTCGCGCCGGTGCTGGACGCGGAGCGCGGGCGTGGCGAAGCGCGGGTCGTCGATGAGCTCCTCGCAGCCGAGCACGCGGCAGATCGGGGCCCAGAAGCCGGGCGCGGCGCCGCCGAGGACGAGCCAGCCGTCGGCGGTCCGGAAAGGCTGGTAGGGCGCCGCCGTGCGGTGCCCGAGGCCCAGGCGCCGGGGGACCTCGCCGGTGGCGAAGTACTGCGCCGCCTCGTAGACCGACCAGGCGATCGGCGTCTCCAGGAGCGAGGTGTCCACGCACTGGCCCTGCCCGGTGCGCTGGCGGACGTGGAGCGCTGCGAGGATCCCGATGACCGCGAACATGCCCGCCCCGAGGTCGGAGACGGGCAGCGGCACCGGCAGCGGGGGCCCGTCCTCTTCGCCGTTGATGGACATCAGGCCCGACATGCCCTGGGCGATGCGGTCGAAGCCGCCCCGCGCCGCGTAGGGCCCCGTCTGCCCGAACCCCGAGATCGAGCAGTAGACGAGCCCGGGGTTCGTCGCGCGGAGCTCGTCCCAGCCGAGCCCGAGCCGGGCCGCCGTCCCGGGCCGCCAGTTCTCCACCAGGACGTCGGCCCGGGCGGCGAGCGCCCGGACGATGGCCAGACCCTCCGGGGTCTTCAGGTCGACGGTGAGGCTCCGCTTGTTGCGGTTGAAGGTCATGAACGGGGCCGACTCGCCCGCCACGTGCGGGGCCATGGCCCGCGTGTCGTCGCCCCGCCCCGGGCGCTCGACCTTGACGACGTCGGCGCCGAGGTCGCCGAGGATCATCGTGCAGTAGGGGCCGGCCAGCTGGCTCGTGAGGTCGAGCACGCGCAGGCCGGCGAGCGGGCCGGAGCTCATCGTGCCCGAGTGTACCGCGAGCGCCCCGCGGCGCGGGCCCGCCCGCGGGCGCCGCCCCGCCGGCGCGCCGCGGCTGTGGGGCGTGCGCTTGACACCGCGGGGCCGGAATGCTATCCGTAGCGCGCACTTACCTCCCGCAGGAGGATCCCATGCACCTGAGGGCATCGGCTGCGCTCGTGGTCGCGCTGGCCGTCCTGGCCGCGGAGGTCCCGGCCGCCGCGCAGGCGCCGATCCGCATCGGCGCCTCGCTGTCGCTCACCGGGACCTACGCCAAGCTCGGCAAGAACCAGCACGAGGGCTACAAGCTCTGCGAGAAGGACCTCAACGCCAAGGGCGGGCTGCTCGGTCGCAAGGTCGAGTTCGTCGTCTACGACGACCAGTCGCAGCCCTCGACCGCGGTGCGGCTCTACGAGAAGCTCATCACCGAGGACAAGGTCGACGCGGTGATGGGCCCCTACTCCTCGCCGGTCACCGAGGCCGCGGCCAACGTCACCGAGAAGTACAAGAAGGTGATGGTGGCGCCGCTGGCCGCCACGACGTCGATCTTCAAGAAGGGCCGCAAGTACATCTTCATGGTGATCTCGCCGGCCGAGGTCTACCTCGAGGGCCTCGTCGACATGGCCGCGCGGCGCGGGCTCAAGACCGTCGCCATCGTCAACGAGGACACGCTCTTCTCCAAGGCGGCCGCCAGCGGCGCGGAGGACCTCGCCAAGAAGAAGGGCATGCAGGTGGTCTTCAAGGAGGCCTACCCCAAGGGCAACACCGACTTCTCGGCGATCCTCACGAAGATCCGCGCCCTCAACCCCGACGTGCTCGCCGCGGCGACCTACTTCGACGACGCCGTGGCGCTCACGCGCCAGATGCGCGAGCTCAACGTGAACCCCAAGATGTACGGGGTCACCGTGGGCGGTGACCTGCCCGAGTTCTGGGACACGCTCAAGGAGAACGCGAATTTCGTCTACGGCGCCACGCAGTGGGATTCGACGCTCGCCTACCCGGGCGCCAAGGAGTTCGCGGACCGGTACACGAAGGAGTTCGGCCACGAGCCCTCGTACCACTCGGCCGCCGGCTACGCCGGGTGCGTGATCTACGCCGAGGCCGTGCGGCGCGCGGGGACGCTCGACGCCGACCGGGTGCGCGAGCAGCTCCTGAAGCTCGAGATGCGGACCCTGTTCGGCGACTACAAGGTCGACCAGGACGGCTTCCAGATCGCGCACAAGATGGTCACCTTCCAGTGGCAGGACGGCAAGAAAGTCGTCGTCTGGCCCGACGACCTCGCGCAGGGCAAGGCGCGCTTCCCGACCCCACCCTGGAATCAGCGCTAGCGTCCGCGGAGGGGGCCCCGGGGGCCCCCTCCGACTTTGACCGACGGCTGCTCCCGCGCGCCCCCCGCGCCGGCGCGAGGCGGGCGCGGCCCTTCCCCGCGTGAGCGTGGTCCTCACGCCCGCCATGCTCGGGCAGGTCGTCGTCTCCGGCCTGCTGGTCGGGGCCCTCTACGCCATGGTCGCCCTCGGCCTGGCCCTGATCTTCGGGGTCATGCGCATCATCAACATCGCCCACGGCCCGCTGCTCATGCTCGGGGCCTACGTCACCTACTTCCTCTACCAGGGCTTCGGCCTGAACCCGTACCTGACGGTGCCGGTCAGCATGGCGGCGCTCTTCCTCGTCGGCCTCGCGCTCGAGCGCACGCTGGTCTTCCGGGTCGTGGACGCCCCCGAGCTCTCCTCGCTCCTGCTGACCTTCGGGATCTCCATCGCCCTCGTCAACGCCGCCCAGCTCGCCTTCACCTCCGACCTGCGCGCGGTGGAGTACCTGACGGGCGCGTGGGTGGTGGGGCCGATCGCCTTCTCGAAGTCGCGCGTGGTGGCGTTCGTCGTGGCCGCCGCGATCACCGCGCTGGTCTTCCTCTTTCTCACGTACACGCGGCCGGGCAAGGCCGTGCGCGCCACCTCGCAGAGCCGCGAGGTGGCCATGGTGTGCGGGGTGAACGTCGGGCGCGTCTACCTGCTCACGTTCGGCCTGGCCTCGGCCCTGGCCGCCGCCGGCGGCTCCCTGATCGCCGTGATCGTGGCGATCCAGCCCGAGATGGGGCAGATCTGGACGTTCAAGTCCTTCCTCGTCATCGTGCTGGGCGGGGCCGGCAACTACCCGGGCGCGCTCGTGGGCGGCCTGCTGCTCGGGCTCGTCGAGCAGCTCGCCTCGCTGCTGCTGACCGCCCAGCTCTCGGAGGTCGTGGCGTACGTGCTCCTCGTACTGGTGCTGCTCCTGCGCCCGACCGGCCTCCTCGGAGGGCGGCAGACGTGAAGCGCGCGGCGCTCCTGCTGCTGGCCGCGCTCGGCCTGGCGCTGACCGTCTATCCCCTCTACGGCACGGGCTACGGCGTGCGCGCCATGCTCCAGCTCTTCATGTGGGTCGCGCTGGCGGGGTCCTGGAACCTGATCTCGGGGCTCACCGGCTACGTGTCGTTCGGCCACGTGGCCTTCTTCGGCGTCGGCGCGTACACGGGCGCGATCCTGATCGTGCGCGCGGGCTGGCCCTGGCCCGCGGCGGCGGTGGCGGGGGGCCTGGCCGGGATCCTGCTGGCGCTGGCGATCGGCTGGCCGTGCTTGCGACTCAAGGGCCCGTACTTCGCGATCGCCATGCTCGGCCTCAACGAGGTCCTGCGCGCCCTGGTCTCGTACTTCGAGGGCCTGACGGGGGGCGGCAGCGGGCTCTCGCTGCCGACGCTCGACGCCACCTTCCCGATCTACTACGCGATGGGCGGCCTCGCGGCGGCCGTGACGGGCGTGACCTACCTCGTGCTCACCTCGCGCTTCGGGCTCCGGCTCATGACCATCCGCGAGGACGAGGTCGCGGCCGAGGCGATGGGCATCGACACCTTCCGCCACAAGCTGCTGGCGTTCGTGCTCTCGGCCGTCGCGCCGGGCATCGCCGGGGCGCTCGCGGCGCGCGACCAGGGCTACATCGAGCCGATCAGCGTGTTCCCCCTGGCGACGACCATCACGATGATCGTGATGGTCCTCTTCGGCGGCAAGGGGACGGTCTGGGGGCCCGTGCTCGGGGCCGTCGCCCTCTTCGTCGCCCAGGAGGCGGTGTGGGCCCGCTACCCCTACGTCCACCCGCTCCTCTTCGGCGCCATCATCGTAGCCGTCGTGCTCCTCATGCCACGCGGCGTGCTCGGGCTGCTCCAGCTCCGGTACCGCCTGCCGAGGGCGATCTGATGGGCGCCCCGGTCCTCGAGATCGACGGCCTGCGCAAGAGCTTCGGGGGCGTCACCGCCGTCAACGGGGTCTCGCTGACGCTCGAGGCCGGGCGCATCTACGGCCTCATCGGGCCCAACGGCTCGGGCAAGACCACGCTCTTCAACTGCATCACCGGGCTCGAGCGGCGTGACGCCGGGCGCGTGCTGTTCCAGGGCGTCCGCATCGACGGCCTGCCGCCCCACCGGATCGCGCGCATGGGGATCGGGCGGACCTTCCAGATCATCCGCGTCTTCCCCGAGCTGACCGCCCTCGAGAACCTGCTGGTGGTGACCTCGGGCGACCGCGCGGCGGCCGAGCGGCGCGCGCAGGAGCTGCTGGCCTTCGTGCGGCTCGACCGCCTCAAGGACGAGTACGCCGGCAACCTCTCCTACGGGCAGCAGAAGCTCCTGGAGTTCGCCCGGGTCCTCATGCGCGACCCGATGCTGGTGCTCCTCGACGAGCCGGCGGCGGGCGTCAACCGCACCCTGCTCAACGAGCTGCTCGACGCCGTCCGCGCGCTCCGGGACCAGGGCAAGACGATCTTCCTGGTCGAGCACGACATGAAGGTGGTCATGGGGCTTTGCGAGCTGGTGTTCGTCCTCGACCACGGCGAGAAGATCGCCGAAGGGCCGCCGGGCGTGATCCAGGCCGACGAGCGGGTCATTGAGGCCTACTTCGGCCGCTGAGCCCTCGGCGGAGCTGGCGCCGCGGGCGCCCGCCGGCGTCGAGGCGGAGGCCGCGCCCGGCGAAGCCGGGCGCCTGGCCGGGCCGGCGCTCGTGGCCGGCTTCGCCGTGCTCACGGGGGTCCTGGCCGTGCGGTCCCTCCACTGGCCGCTGGTCCACGACGCCCCGATCATGCACTACCTCGCGCAGCGGCTCGCCGAGGGGGCGGTGCCCTACCGCGACTTCTTCGACATGAACTTCCCCGGCACCTACCTCCTGCACCTGGCCGTCGTGACCACGCTGGGCCCCGGCGACGCGGCCTGGCGGGCCTTCGACCTCGCGTGGCTCGCCCTCACGGCGCTCGCGGTCGCGGCCTTGGCGGCGCCGTGGGGCGCGGTGGCGGCGGCCGGCGGCGCGCTCGTCTTCGCGGCCTACCACCTCGCCGGCGGCGCCTGGCAGGCGGGGCAGCGCGACTTCCTCCTGTGCGTGTTCCTCCTGGGCGGCGCGCTCGGCGTGGCGCGCTGGCTCGAGCGCCGGCGCGGGACGGCGCCGCTCTGGTGGGCCGGGCTGGCCCTCGGGGCCGGGGCCACGGTGAAGCCCCACGCGCTCGCGCTCGCCGGCGCCCTGGCGCTCACGGTCGCCCTCACCGCACGCCGCGCGGGCCTCGGCCCGGGCGCCCCGCTCGCCGCCTTCGCCGCGGGCGTGAGCGCGGCGCCCCTCGGCGTGCTCGCGTGGCTCGCCGCGAAGGGCGCGCTCGCCGCCTGGCGGGCGATCGTGTTCGACTACCTGCTGCCGCTCTACGCGCCGCTCGGCCGCCCGCGCACCTGGGCGTTCCACCGCTGGCACGTGTGGATCCCGCTCGGCGCCGCGGTGGCCGCCGGCCTGATCGCGACGCTCAGCGCGCGGCGGCGACCCGCGGCGGGCCCGCGACTCCTGGTGGCCGTGCTCGGCCTCGGGTACGGGCTCGCCCACTACGTCGCGCAGGGCAAGGGCTGGGAGTACCACCTCTACCCCCTGGCCGCCTTCGCCGCCGTGCTCGCGTTCGCGGCCGTGGGACGCCCGCACCCCGCCCGCCCCGGGACGGCGGTCGTGGGGGCCACGGCGCTCGCGGCCGTGCTGCTGCTGCTCGGAAGCAAGGGCGGCGAGGCGGGCGAGGCGCGCTGGATCCGCGACAAGCACGACCGCGTGGCCGCCGTCGCCCGCGACCTCGCGCCGCTGCTCGCCCGCGGCGGGCCCGTGCAGGTGCTCGACACCGCCGAGGGCGGCGTGCACGCGCTGCTCCGGCTCGGCGCGCGGCAGGCCACGCGCTTCGTCTACGACTTCCACTTCTTTCACCACGTCGACCACCCGGTGATCCAGGCGCTCCGGGCCGAGTTCCTGGCCGCATGGGACGCGCGTCCGCCCCGCGCGGTGGTGGTCTTCGAGCGCGGGTGGCCCGCGGGCGGCTACGAGCGGCTCGAGCGCTTCCCGGCGCTCGCCGAACGCCTGCGGCGCGACTACCGGATCGTCGCCCGGGGCGACGGCTACCGCGTCTATGCGCAGCGCGACGATTCGTAGGATCGTGTGCGCCTACGACGACCCGCTGGTGCGCGCCTACTGCTGGCTCCGCTTCGTCGTGCTCCGCCAGCGGTTCCTGGACGAGATCGGTCAGTACCTGCCGGAGGCGGGCGTGGTCCTCGACGTCGGGTGCGGCTTCGGCCTCTTCTCGCTCTACTACGCCGCGACCGGCCCCCGTCGCCTGCTGCGCGGCCTGGACCTCGACGGCCGGCGCATCGCCATGGCCCGGCGCGCGGCCCGCCGGCTCGGCCTGGACAACGTCGTCTACGAGGTGGCCGACGCGCGCGACTTCAAGGGCGACAGCGAGGTCGCGGGCGCGTACATGCTCGACATCGTCCACCACGTGCCGCCCGCGACCGTGCCGCCGCTCCTGGCCGAGCTGCATCGCTGCCTGCCGCCGGGCGGTCGCCTGCTCGTCAAGGACGTCGATACCCGCCCGGCGCCGCAGCGGTGGTTCACCTGGGCGCTCGACCGTCTCATGGCGCCCGCGACGCCGGTCCACTACTGGCCGGCCGAGGTCCTGACCGCCGCGCTCGAGCACGCGGGCTTCCGGGTCTGGCGCCATCGGATGGTCGACCTGCTGCCCTATCCCCACGTGCTCTACGTCTGCGAGGCGCGGCCGTGAGCGACCCGCTGCTGCGCGCCGAGGGGCTCGTGGCCGGCTACGGCCGGATGGACATCCTCCACGGCGTGTCGCTCGAGGTCTACCGCGGCGAGCTCGTCAGCGTCATCGGGCCCAACGGCGCCGGCAAGTCCACCGCGTTCAAGACCATCGTGGGCCTGCTGCGGCCGCGGCAGGGGCGCGTGCTGTTCGACGGTCACGACATCACCGGGCTCCGTCCCGACCTCGTGCTGCGGCGGGGGCTCGCCTACGTGCCGCAGGGCCGCATCGTGTTCCCCCAGATGACCGTGCTCGAGAACCTGGAGATGGGCGCCTACATCGAGCGGGACCGGCGGCGCGTGGCCGAGGCGCTCGAGCGGGTCTACGCGCTCTTCCCGGTCCTCGCCGAGCGGCGGCGCCAGAAGGCGGGCACGATGTCGGGCGGCGAGCAGCAGATGCTCGCCATCGGCCGCGCGCTGATGACGCGCCCGAAGCTGATCCTGCTCGACGAGCCCTCGCTCGGGCTCGCACCGAAGTTCGTCACCCTCATCTTCGACAAGCTCGTGGAGATGAAGGAGGCAGGCTACACGCTGACGGTCGTCGAGCAGAACGCCGCGCGCGCGCTCGCCGTGGCCGACCGCGCCTACGTGCTCGAGCTCGGGCGCAACCGGTTCGAAGGGCCGGGCCCCACGCTCCTGAACGATCCCGAGGTCAAGCGCCTCTACCTCGGCGGCTAGGCGCCGCCCGGGCGCGCGCCGCGGGCGCCCGGCGCGGGCCCGAACCTCAGCGCGGCGGGCCCGGCAGGGCGGATCCCGAAGCGTCCTCCACCCGCACCAGGCCCGTGGCGGTGAAGCGCTCGCCCTCCCGCTGGCCGTAGACCGTCAGGTCGTCCCCGGGTCGGACGGTGCCGGGCGGCACGGCAGGGGGCAGCTCGACGGCGAACCGCCGCCCATCGGGAAGGCGCAGGGTCACCCGCTGGCCGCGAACGACCTCGACGCGGCCGCTGACCCGTTCGACGCGCTCGCGCCCGCTCGGCTCCGGTGGCTGCGGCGGGACGTCAGCGGGGCCGGGCGTGGTCGCGGGCGGGGCCCGGCGCTCGGGCGCCCCGGCCGGCGGCGCCACGACCGGTCCGCCCGCGGACGGTTGCGGCGATGGGCCCGAACCGAGCACCACCACGCTGCGCACGAGGAGCTCGTGGGGTCGCGAGCCCTCGTGGCCTGCGAGCCCGACCCGATCGCCGGGGCTCAGGACGGGCGGGGGCGTGAGCCCCGAGAGATCCGCCACGTAGGGGCGCCCGTCCGGGCCGAGGACCACGGCGAACGGCGCACCCGCCGGGGCGCCCGACCACGCCACGGTCGCCTCGAGCGTCACCGGGTCGCCAGGTGCTCCGCAGGCGGGCGTCACCGGCAGTGCGCCCAGGGCGGCGGCCGCCAGGGTGAGCCCGAGGAAGTGGCCTCGAGACCTCATCGCCGCGCGGGAGGCCGGAGCAAGGGACCTGCCGGCGACTCGAGCCTCGGCCGCCTTCCGCGCGAGGGGCCCGGGCTCCGGGTGGCCGGGTGCGGCCCGGCTATCGCGCCGGGCTTCGGTGTGTCAGAACGTCGAGCCGTTCTGGAACCGGTGGCGGCATCGTGACGCGCGGGGACTGCGCCGCACGCCGGAAAATCGGGCCGTTGCGGGTTGGATGCGAACTTGCACGGGCCGCCGGGCGGTCCGACGGATTCACACGATGGTGGTCGGCAACGGCGTCTGGAACTCCCGAGGACGGGTCGGCAGGGGCACCGGGGGCACCGTCCTCGTCGTCGACGACGATCCCGAGGCGCTCGCGCTGATGGTCGACGTCCTCGAGCAGGCCGGCCATTACCTGCTCTTCGCGCCCGATGCCGAGAAGGCCCTGAGCCTGCTGGATTCCGTGGTCTTCGACGTGGTCGTGAGCGACATCATGATGCCCGGCGTCGACGGGCTCGAGCTCGTCCGCCGCATCAAGCGCCGGAGCCCCGAGGTGGAGGTGCTCGTGGTCACGGGCTTCGCCGCCGAGGGCCTCGCGCGGGAGGCCTGGCGGGCCGGGGCCTCGGGGCTGCTCGAGAAGCCCTTCGACCCCGACCGCCTCGTGGCGGTCGTCGATCACGCGGTGGGGCGGGCCCGGCAGGCTCGCCGTCGTCTTTTCGAGCCGACCGGTCTCACCCCGTAACCCACGCGGCGCCCGTCACGCCCCCGGGGTCGCGGCCTTGCCGGGGCAGGCAATCACGGGCCCGTGCTCCGAGCAGCGCCGACACCAGTACACGCCCAGCGCGAACTCGGGCTGGCCGGCGAGCTTCGTGATCGACTCCCTGACGCGCTGCGGGCTGAGCTTGAGCTCGTACCCGAGGCAGCGGTCGCAGAAGTAGGTCCCGGGGTTGAGCTTGAGGAAGGCGCGGACCAGGCTGATCGCGGCCTCGGCGGGCGTCGGCTCCCGCACCGTCCGGCCGCGCGCGCGGATGGCCGCGGCGATCTGCTCGGTCGCCGGCGACCAGAGCGGGTTCCGGGCACCGAAGTCGTCGACGATCGCGGCGCACGCCTCGCGCTCCTGGGCGAGCAGGTCGGCGACGCGCGCGGCGAGCTGCTCGGGGCCCGCTCCCTCGCGCGTCCACCGCTCGACGAGCGCCCTGAGGTCGGCGACGACCGCCGGCGCACCCGCGCGGTCGGGTCCACCGAGCGCCAGGCCGAGCTGGTAGGGTTCGTCCTCGACACGCACAGCTGATCTCCCCGGCTGGGTTATCGGCGGCCCGCGGTCGGGACGGCACGACGCCGGGAAATTTTGGACGCCTCCCGGGAACAATCGGCCGGGGCTCGGGCCCGGCCGCCCGGATGCTGGCCTGGCGACTTGCCCGGCCGCCGGAGCGGCCTGGGGCCCGGAGGTCTCGGGCGGCCCGCTCCGGCTCGCGCGGACGCGTCGCGGCGGGGCGGCGCGCCGACCGCGCGAGGCGGCGGCGCTTAGGCGGCGCGTCGGCGGTGGCTGGTCGCCAGATGCCGGCCCAAGTGCATGGGCAGCGCGAACCGTCGCCCGCACCGCGGGCAGCTCAGCGCGCGACGGCGCGATCCCGCCTTGGCACGCCGGCTGCGATCGGCGCCGGTCGCCGCGAAGGCGCTGATCATCTCGTCGAGCAACCGCTGCTCCTGCCGAGCGAGCTCCCGACGCCGCACGAGGAGCTGCTTCAGCCGGCGGAACGGATTTCTCGCCATGGTGGCTCCACTCCGGACTGCCGCGAAGGCGACCTCAATTGTACCGCCGGCCGCGGTCCCCCGGGGCGCCGCCGCGCGCCGCCGGCGCGACCGCGATCGGCAGCGGGTTCTCCAGCGCCGCGCGAGCTCGCGCGGCACGGGGATCGCCCGGCCGGGGCGGACGACGGGCGCCGACGCGAGGCGGCGACGAGGGGCGGCACGGCCAGGGAACCCGAGCGCGGACCCGGGCCCGCGAGGCGGTCGCGCAGACGCAGGGCGGGAGGATTGGTGGAGCTGAGGGGATTCGAACCCCTGACCCCAAGACTGCCAGCCTTGTGCTCTCCCAGCTGAGCTACAGCCCCACGCGCCGGTTCAGCCTACAGGCGCTCCTCGGAGGGTGTCAAGAAAGCGGCGGTGGTGCGGGAGGCGAGATTCGAACTCGCAAGCCCTTGCGGGCAGAAGCTTTTGAGGCTTCCGCGGTTGCCGTTTCGCCACTCCCGCGATCCGGCGCCCGGTCAATTCTACCGCGCTGCGTGCGAGCGCCCCGCGGCCGTGGTCGCGCCCGCGCCGCTGGGCGCGCGGTGCGATTGCGCCGGGCGCCGCCGTGGCGCCGTTCCGCCGCGCGACCGCGTGGAGCCGTGGGGCCCCGCGCCCGCCCCTCAGCGCGTGGCGTCCCGCGGTGGGCCGCTCGACGGGGGCGCGGGCGGCGTCGTGGCGCGCGCCCGCCGTACCGAGGCGGCGAGGCGATCCTGGACCGAGCGGAGCAGTCGGCGGGCCCAGACGAACTCGGTCGCGAGGATTGCGAGGCCGGCGGGGATCACGACGACGGCGGGGCCGGGCAGCACGAGCATCGCGACGCCGATCAGCAGCACGGTGCCGCCGACGACGGCGATGACGAGGCGGCGCGCCTGGCGGAGCAGCATGGGCGCCGCTCAGCTCGCGTCCAGGGGCTCGCGCGCGGCGCTTGGCGGCCGGCCTGAGGGCAGGGACGGCGGCGACGCGGGGACGCGCACGCCGCCGGCGGCCTCCCCGCCGCGGGCCGGGGCTGCGGCGCGCGCGACGCCCGCCGCTACGGCGCGGCGGGCGTCGGCGCGCCGGGCGCCGAGGAAGAACGCCGCCCAGAACCCCTCCGGCGCCGGCGCGAAGGACGGGGCGAGCAGGCGCTCGGTGTCGAAGCCGTGGGTCGCGCGGTAGGCGACGCTGTAGAAGGCGAGGATGGAGCGCGGCGTGAGCTCGCCGTTGAAGAGCACGTCGAGCAGGAGGTGCATGCCCGCGCCGAGGAGATAGCCCGTGAGGGCGGCCGACCCCGTCCACCCGGCGACGACGGCGAGGAGCGCGAGCAGCTCCCACGCGTGCAGGACGAGGACGGTCCGGCGCACGCGGCCCTCGACGTAGTAGCGGAGGAAGGCGGCCGGGCGCAGGTCGCGCTGCCGCTCGACGAGGACGTAGTCCACGGCATGGTCGACGTCGATGAGGAAGCCGCCGAGCGCGATCCCGAGGGTCGCCGGCCAGGGCGCGCCGGCCGCGTGCGCGGCGGCGCAGGCGATCGCGGTCGTCACGAGGTGCCCGCCCGGGCTCACACACCCATCGTACCGGGCGGGCGGCGGCGCCGGAAGCGGGACGCGGGACGTGCGGTGGCGACCGCGGCCGGCGAGCGCCCGCGCGCGCCGCCGGCGCCGCGGCGGGATCCGCGCGCGAGCCGGCGGGCCCGTGGTCGGACCGGTGGTATACTCGCCCGTCGGGCCATGGAATACCTGCCGGTGCTGATCTTCGCCGTCCTCATCGTGGCCTTCGGGGTCGTGTCGCTGGCCGTGGCGCGCCTGCTGCGCCCGGCGCGGCCGGACCCGGTGAAGGCGATGAACTACGAGTGCGGCGCCGAGCCCTTCGGCCCCGCGTGGATCCAGTTCCCCGCGGGCTTCTACCTGGTCGCGCTCGTCTTCATCCTCTTCGACACGCTCGCGGTGTTCCTGTTCCCCTGGGCGCTCGTCCTGCGCACCGAGGGGCTGCGCGCGTTCTGGGTCATGGCCGCCTTCGTCGGCATCGTGGGGCTCGGCTGGCTCTACGCGTACCGGGAAGGGGTGCTCGAGTGGAAGTGAAGCCCCCGGCGCCCGCGGGCCCGCCCGAGAACTGGCACGAGATCCGGGACCTCCAGGAGTGGGAGAAGTACCGCCAGGAGCGCCCGGAAGGGGACCGCGCGTCCCACGCGCTCGAGGCCATCGCCGACGCGATCCACCACCTGCCCGGCGGGTGGATCCTGGTGACCTCGACGGAGAAGATCTTCAACTGGGCCCGCAGCTCGTCGATCTGGCCGGTCACGTTCGGGCTCGCCTGCTGCGCCATCGAGATGATGGCGACCTTCGCGTCGCGCTTCGACGTGGAGCGGTTCGGCATGGTGCCGTGGGCGTCGCCCCGGCACTCGGACCTGATGATCGTCTCCGGCACCGTGACCATCAAGATGGCGCCCATGCTGCGCCGGATCTACGACCAGATGCCGGATCCCAAGTGGGTGGTGTCCATGGGCTCCTGCGCGAACTCGGGCGGGCCCTTCCGCCACGGCTACCACGTCGTCAAGGGCGTGGATCGCGTGGTCCCCGTCGACGTGTACGTGCCGGGATGCCCGCCGACGCCGGACTCGCTGATGTACGGCCTGCTCAAGCTCCAGGAGCAGGTCGCGCACTTCCAGAAGACCGGCCGCAAGCCCGAGGTCGAGGCCCTCAGGGAATCGTGACGCCGGGCGACGCGGCGACGCGCCTGCGGGAGCGGTTCGGCAGCGAGCCACAGGTGGAGGGATCGGTGGTGACCGTGGCCCTGCCGGTGGAGCGCTGGCTCGAGGCCGGCCGGATGGCCCGCGACGAGCTCGGGTGCCGCTACTTCAACTGGCTCTCGGCGGTCGACTGGAAGGAGGCGGGGATCGAGGTCCTGTGCCGGGTCGAGAACCTGGCCGCGGGCCTGGCCGTGGTGCTGCGCACCCGGGTCGACGCCGTGCGACCCCGCTGCCCGAGCCTCACCGCCGTCTGGCGGGGCGCCGACTGGATGGAGCGCGAGTGCTACGACATGTTCGGCGTCGTCTTCGAGGGGCACCCGGACCTCCGGCGCATTCTCCTGCCCGAGGACTGGGAGGGCCACCCGCTGCGCAAGGACTACGCCGTGGACACGCCGCACCCGCCGTACCGGTGACGAGCCGAGGGGAGCCGCCATGATCTACGAGCTCAGAACCTACACGCTGGTGCCGGGCAAGCAGGCCGACTATCTCACGCTGTCCTCGGAGGTCGGGCGGGCCGTGCGGGGCGACCGGTACGGCAAGCTCGAGGGGTTCTGGTACACGGAGTTCGGCACGCTGAACCAGGTGGTGCACCTCTGGAGCTACCCGAGCCTCGACGAGCGCGAGCGCCTGCGCGGCGAGCTCCAGCAGAACCCGGAGTGGAAGGCGTACCTCGCCCGCATCCGGCCCCTGCTGGTGGCCCAGGAGAACAAGATCCTGGCCCCGGCCTTGCCGCTGCAGCCGCCGGCCGACCGCCCGAACGTCTACGAGCTCCGCTGGTATCGCACCCAGGTGGGGCGCGCGGGGGAGTGGCTCGAGCACTTCAAGGCCGTCATGCCCACGCGCGAGAAGTACACGCGGCGGGTCGGTCTCTTCGAGACGCAGATGGGCCAGCTCAACGAGGTCGTCCACCTCTGGGCCTACCGGGACCTCAACGAGCGCGCCGAGGCCCGCAAGCGGCTCGGCCAGGATCCCGAGTGGCAGCGGTTCCTCGCCGTGGCCCTGCCGCTGCTGGTCCACATGCAGGCGGTCGTCCTCTACCCGGCGCCGCACTCCCCGATGCAGTAGGCGCGATGGCTACCGAGGCGCGGCGGGTCGTCGAGCTCGGCTACGGGGGCAACGAGCGCCTCATGCTGAACATGGGGCCCCAGCACCCGTCCGCCCACGGCGTCTTCCGCGCGATCCTCACCCTCGAGGGCGAGACCGTGGTCGGCGTCGACGCGGTCATCGGCTACCTCCACCGCTGCCACGAGAAGCTCGGCGAGACGCTCACGTACGTGCAGTACCCCACGATCGCGTCGAAGACCGACTACGTGGCGGCGATGACCTCGGAGCTCGCCTACGTGATGGCCGTGGAGCGGGTGGGCAAGATCGAGGTCCCGCGGCGCGCCCAGTACCTGCGGGTGCTGGCGGCCGAGCTCCAGCGCATCGCCTCCCACTGCCTCTGGCTCGGCACCTGGTGCCTGGACATGGGCGGCGCGCTCGGCGGCGGCGCCACGGTGTTCCTCTACTGCATGCGCGAGCGCGAGAGCATCCTGGACCTCTTCGAGGCGCTGACGGGGGCGCGCCTGCTCTACGGGTTCCACCAGGTGGGCGGCACGCGCTACGACCTGCCGGCCGGCTGGGCGGCGCAGTGCCGGCGCACGGTGGACACGATCTGGAGCCGGGTCGACGAGTACGAGGCGATGCTCGAGGGCAACCCGGTCTTCCTCGTGCGCACGCAGGGCGTCGGCGTGATCTCGCCCGAGCTCGCGCAGGAGGTCGGCGTCTCGGGCCCGCTGATCCGCGGCTCCGGGATCGCCTACGACGTGCGGCGCCACGAGCCCTACGCGGCCTACCCGGAGCTCACCTTCGAGGTCCCGGTGGAGACGGGGGGCGACTGCTACGCCCGCTACCGCGTCCGGCTCCGCGAGATGCGCGAGTCGATCACGATCGTCCGCCAGGTGCTGGACGGGCTGCCCGAGGGCCCGATCTCCTCGCGGCCGGGCGTGAAGTCCGTGGGCCAGGTGCGCATCCCCAAGGGCGAGGGCTACGCCCGCGTCGAGGGCCCGCGGGGCGAGGTCGGCTGCTACCTGGTGAGCGACGGCTCGCCCAAGCCCTACCGGATGAAGTGGCGCGGCGCGTCCTTCTCGAACCTGGCCGTGCTGCCGCACATCCTGCCCGGCCACAAGGTGGCCGACGTGGTGGCGATCCTGGGCTCGGTCGACCCGGTCTTCGGCGAGGTGGACCGGTGAGCGTGCCGCCGCTCGCCTGGGAGACGGTCGAGGCCTTCATCCTGCTGAACGCCGTGATCCTGATGGTCACCTACGTCACGCTGCTCGAGCGCAAGTTCGCCGCGCGCCTGCAGTCGCGGATCGGCCCCTACTACGTCGGCCGGCCGCACGGCTGGCTCCAGCCGATCGCCGACGCGCTCAAGCTCCTGCTGAAGGAGGACGTCGTCCCGGCCACGGCCGACCGCGCCGTCTACAACCTGGCGCCGCTCGTCTTCCTGCTGCCCTGCCTGCTGATCTTCGCGACCATCCCCTTCGCCCCGGGGCTCGGCCTGGCCGACCTGAACATCGGCGTGCTCTTCTTCCTGGCCGTGTCGGCGCTCGAGATCGTCGGGCTGTTCATGGCCGGCTGGGGCTCGAACAACAAGTACGCGCTGCTGAGCGCGATGCGGGCGGTGAACCAGATCATCTCCTACGACCTGCCCTTCATCTTCAGCGCCCTGGTGCCCGTGGTCCTGGCGGGCTCCATGCAGCTCTCGGCCATCGTCGCCGCCCAGCAGGGGCCCTTCGGCTGGTTCGTGTTCTACCCGGGGCTGGGGCAGCTCGCCTTCGTGGCCTATCTCGTCGCCACGCTGGCCGCCGAGAACCGGGTGCCGTTCGACATCCTGGAGGCCGAGTCCGAGCTCGTGGCGGGCTTCCGCGTCGAGTACAGCGGCATGAAGTTCGCCCTGATCCAGCTCGGCGAGTACGCCCACATCCTCGCGACCTCGTTCCTCGGCGCGCTGCTCTTCCTCGGCGGCTGGCTCGGCCCGGGGCCGACCTGGCTCGGCCCGCTCTGGTTCCTGCTGAAGGCCATGCTCGTCTTCCTGCTGGTGACGTGGGTGCGCTGGAGCTTCGTCCGCATCCGCGTGGACCAGATCCTGGCGATCTCCTGGAAGCTGCTCCTGCCGGCGACCGTGGCGCTGCTGCTCGTCGCGGGGCTCGTGGTCGCCGCGCGCGGAGGCGCCGGTGGGGCTTGACGGGCGGCGCCCGGGCTTCTGGGGCGAGCTCGGCCAGCTGGCCCTGGCCGTGGGCCGGGCCATGGGGGTGACCCTGCGCAACCTCTTCCGGCGCCCGGTCACGCTGATGTACCCGGACACCCCGCGCCAGTACCCCGACCGCTTCCGCGGCGTGCTCGCCCTCACCTACGACCCGGAGACGGGCGAGGAGAACTGCATCGGGTGCCGGCTGTGCGAGTACATCTGCCCGCCGCAGGTCATCAAGGTCGAGATGCTCAAGGGCGAGAAGCGCAACTACGCGCGCACCTTCACCCTCGAGCTCTACGCCTGCGAGTTCTGCGAGCTCTGCGTGCAGGTCTGCCCGACGGACGCCATCGTGATGCTCAAGACCTTCGACCTGGCCACCGGCGACCGGCGCGAGCTGCTGCTGGACAAAGACCGCCTGCACGCGCTCGGGCTGCGCTTCGAGCCGTCCTGGGCCACCGGCACCCGGCTCCGCGAGATGCAGGCGCCGCCGCGGCCGGCGCGCCCGGAGGGGCGGGGGGAGGGGAAGGCCCCGGCCAAGGAGCCCGCCGAGTGACCGCGGAGGCGGTCGCCTTCTGGGCGGTGGCGGGCGTGCTCGTCGCCGCGAGCCTCGGCGTCGTGCTGACACCGAATCTCTTCCACGCCGTCCTCTACCTGGCCGCGGCGCTGGTGGCCACGGGCGTCGTGTTCCTGCTCCTGGCGGCGCCGTTCCTCTTCGGCGTCCAGCTCCTGCTCTACGCGGGCGGCGTGGTGACGATCCTCGTCTTCGCCATCATGCTGACCGAGCGCCTGGCCGGCGAGCGGATCACCCAGACAAGCCGCTGGATCGCCAACGGCGCCGTCCTCGCGGCGGCGATGCTCGTGGGCGTGCTCGGCTTCCTCGGGCGGGCGCCCCAGGCCCCGCCCGCGCCGGCCGCCCCGGACCGCACGGTCGACGTGGCCCGGGCCCTGACCGGGCCCTTCGCGCTGCCCCTCGAGCTGCTCGGCGCGCTGCTCGTCGCCGCGCTCATGGGCGCTGCCTACTTCGCCCGGCCCGAGGACTGAGGGGTGGGACTGCACGCGTACCTCGGGCTCGCGGCCGTCGTCTTCGCCGTCGGGCTCTTCGGCGTGCTCACCCGCCGCAACGCGATCGGCATCCTGCTCGGCATCGAGCTCATGCTCAACGCCGTGAACATCAACCTGGCGGCCTTCACCCGCTTCCACGGCGACCCGACCGGCCTCGTGTTCGCGCTCTTCACCATCGCCATCACCGTGGCCGAGGTCGGCGTGGGGCTCGCCATCGTGATCGCGATCTTCCGCGTCCGCCGGACGGTGGAGGCCGACCACCTGACGCTGCTGCGCGGCTGATGGCCGGCCCGGCGCTCGCCGTCCTCGGCCTGCCGTTCGCGGCCTTCGTGCTGCTCGCGGGGGTCCCGCCGCTGCGCCGGCGGGGCCGCCTCGCGGGCGCGCTCTCCATCGCCGCCGTGGCCGGCGCCCTCGGGGTCGCCCTCGACCTCTGGCGGCGCGGGATTCGGGTCGAGGCGCGCTGGACGTGGATCCCGGCCGACGGGGGCCCGGTGGCCAGCGTGGGCGTGCTCGTCGACGAGCTCTCGGCCGCGATGCTCGTCCTCGTCACGGGCATCTCGTTCCTCGTCCAGGTCTACTCGCTGAGCTACCTGGACGCCGAGCCGCCGCCCGCACTCGGCCGCTACTACGCCTACCAGGCGCTCTTCGCCTTCTCGATGCTGGGCCTCGTCCTCGCGCCGGGCTTCCTGCAGATGTTCGTCTTCTGGGAGCTCGTCGGGCTCTGCTCGTACCTGCTGATCGGGTACTGGTACGCGCGCCCGGCGGCCGCGCGCGCCGCCGTCAAGGCGTTCTGGGTCACCAAGCTCGGCGACCTCGGCTTCGTGGTCGGCATCGTCATGCTCTGGGGCGCCACGGGGACCTTCGACTTCGCCCCGCTCTTCGCGCTCGCGGCGCGCGGCGGGCTGCCGGCCGAGGGCCTGGGGGCGATCCTGCTGCTGGTCTACCTGGGCGCGGTGGGCAAGTCGGCCCAGGTGCCGCTCCACGTCTGGCTCCCGGACGCGATGGAGGGGCCCACGCCCGTGTCCGCGCTGATCCACGCCGCCACGATGGTCACCGCGGGCGTGTTCCTGGTCACCCGGGCCATGCCGCTCTTCGCGCTCGCGCCGGACGTGCTCGCGCTCGTGGGCTGGGTCGGCGCGATCACGGCGTTCCTGGCGGCGACCATGGCCTGCGTCGAGGACGACATCAAGCGCGTGCTCGCCTACTCCACCGTCTCGCAGCTCGGCTACATGATGGCCGCGGCCGGGGCCGGGGCCCCGGAGGCGGGGTTCGGCCACCTGCTGACCCACGGCGTCTTCAAGGCGCTCCTCTTCCTCGCCGCCGGCGCGGTGATCCACGCCCTCGGGACCAACGACATCTTCCGCATGGGCGGCCTCTTCGGCGCGATGTGGCAGACGGGGACGGCGTTCGTCGTGGGGAGCCTGGCGCTGGCGGGCGTCTGGCCCCTCGCGGGGTTCTTCTCGAAGGAAGCGGTGCTGGCGGGCGTGCTGGCGGGCGGGCGCCCCGGCCCGTTCCTCCTGCTCGCCGTCACGACGTTCCTGACCGCCTTCTACATGTTCCGCGTGGTCTTCGTCGCCTTCCTCGGGCGCCCCCACCCCGGCGCCCACCCGCACGAGGCGCCCGTGCTGATGACCGGCCCCCTCTGGGTCCTGATCGCGCTCACCGTCGGGCTCGGCGCGCGCGCGGCGGGCGACGGGACCGCGGCGGCGCACGGCCCCGGCTGGCTCGCCCCGCTCTCGCTCGGCCTCGCGGCGGCGGGCGTGCTGCTGGCCTGGGCCATGTACCGGCGGCAGGCGCCGGCCGCGCTCCGCCTCGCCGGGCTGCTCGCGCCGCTCGCGTTCGTCGCCCGCAAGCGCTACGGGCTCGACGCCCTCTACGCGGCGGCCTACCGGGGCGCGATCCTGGGCCTCTCGCTCGTCGTCGGCTGGGTGGACCGCTACGTGGTCGACGGGCTCGTGAACCTCTGGAGCGCGCTGACGCTGCGTGGCGGGGACCTGCTGCGCCGCGTGCAGAGCGGTCGGGCGCAGGACTACGTCTACGGCGTGGCCTTCGGCGTGCTCGTGCTCTTCCTGTGGGCGCAGTGGGTGATGCGGTGAGTCGCGGGCGCCCGGCGCCCGGCGCCGCGTGCCGCGGCCGGAGGGGCGGCCGGTGATCCCGGTGCTCTCGCTGATCACGTGGACGCCGTTCCTCGGGGCGCTCCTGATCATGTTCACGGCGCGCCACCGGCCGCTCGCCGTGCGGCTCATCGCGGTCGGGGCCACGAGCGTGTCCTCGGCGCTGTCGCTCTGGGCCTACGCGGCCTACGACCGGGAGGCCGCGGGCTTCCAGTTCTACGAGAAGCTCGCGCTCGTGCCGCCGCTCGGGATCGCGTACGAGCTCGGGGCCGACGGCATGAGCCTGCTCCTGGTGCTGCTGACCTCGATCATCATCTTCACCGGCGTCTTCGCCTCCTGGACGATCCCGTTCCGGAGCCAGGAGTTCTACGCGCTGCTGCTCACGCTCGTCACGGGCGTCTACGGCGTCTTCGTGGCGCTCGACCTCTTCGTCTTCTTCCTCTTCTACGAGCTGGCCGTGCTGCCCATGTACCTGCTCATCGGGATCTGGGGCTCCTCGGGCGACATCCGGCCCCGCGGCATCTTCGCCTGGGCGTTCCGCGAGACCGGCGTCGGCACCAAGGAGTACGCCGCCATGAAGCTGACCCTCTACCTGCTCTTCGGCTCGGCGTTCATCCTGGTGGGGATCCTCGCGCTCTACGTCGCGGCCGGCGCCACGTCCTTCTCCTTCCTCGACCTCGAAGGCGTCATCTTCCCGCCGGAGGTCCAGCGGTGGGTCTTCCTCGCCTTCTACGTGGGCTTCGGGGTCCTGGCGGGCATCTGGCCGCTGCACACCTGGTCGCCGGACGGCCACGCCTCGGCGCCGACGGCGGTGTCGATGCTCCACGCCGGCGTGCTGATGAAGCTCGGAGCCTACGGCGTCGTGCGGGTGGGGATGGGCCTGCTGCCCGAGGGCGCCGCGAGCTTCGCGTGGCTCGTGGGGACGATCGCGTGCGTCAACATCGTCTACGGGGCGCTCTCGGCGATGGCGCAGACCGACCTGAAGTACGTCATCGCCTACTCCTCGGTCTCGCACATGGGCCTGGTCATGCTCGGAGCCGCCACGCTCACCGAAGCCGGCCTGAACGGCTCGGTCTTCCAGATGTTCGCCCACGGGATCATGACCGGGCTCTTCTTCGCCCTGGTGGGCCTGGTCTACGAGAAGGCGCACTCGCGGGACATCCCGCGCATGGGCGGCTTCGGGCGCGACATGCCGGGGATCGCGACGGCGTTCACCGTGGGCGGCCTCTCCTCGCTCGGGCTCCCGGCCACGGCGGGCTTCGTCGCCGAGCTCTTGACCTTCCTCGGGGCCTGGCGCTCGGCGCATCCCTGGTGGCTCGGGCCCGCCGTGGCCGGCACGTTCCTGACCGCGGTCTACGTCCTCCGGGTCGCCAAGCAGATCTTCTGGGGCCCGCCGTCGCCGCACTTCGCGCATCTCGAGGACGCGCGCGGGCCGGAGTGGGTGGCGCTGGTCGTCCTGGTCGCCGTCCTCGTCGTGTTCGGCATGGTGCCCGCGCTCGCCATCGGGCTCGTGGACACGGCCACGGTGCCCCTGCTCGCGCGGATCGTGAGCCCATGAGCCCCTTCGCGCTCGAGCTCGGCGTGGCCGCCCTCGCGCTCGGCGTGTTCGCGCTGGGCCTCCTGGCGCGCGGCGAGGACCGCCGGTGGGTCGGCGGGGTCTGCGCCGCGGGGCTGCTCGGGCTCACGGCCCTGGCGTTCGCCGCGGCGCCGGTCGGGCCCGCGCCGGGCGGGCGCTTCGTGCAGGACGGGCTCGCGCTCTTCGCCAAGCGCCTCTTCCTGATCGCCACCCTGATCGGGGTCGTGGGCGGGCTGCGCACGCCGGGCGCGGTCTTCGCGCGCCGCGCGGTGGAGTACCACCTGCTGGTCCTCGCCTCGCTCCTCGGGATGCTCGTGCTGGCCTCGGCGCGCGACCTGGTCCTGCTCTTCGTCGCCTTCGAGCTGATGTCGATCCCGCTCTACGTGCTCGCCGGCTTCGCCAAGCGCGAGGCCACGGCCGTCGAGGCCGCGCTCAAGTTCTTCCTGGTGGGCAGCGTCTCCTCGGCCGTGATGGCGTACGGGCTGTCCTTCGTCTACGGCGCGGCGCGCACGACGAGCCTCGCGGGCGTGGTGCAGGCGCTGCCCGCGGGCGACCCGCTGCTCGTGCTCGGGCTGCTCGCCGCCTTCGCGGGCTTCGGCTTCAAGATCGCCGCCGTGCCGTTCCACATGTGGGTCCCGGACGCCTACGAGGCCGCGCCCACCCCCTTCGTGGCCTGGCTCAGCGTCGCGCCGAAAGCGGCGGGCTTCGTCGCCCTCTTCCGCGTCTACGTCGAAGGGGCGGGCGCCGCCGTCGCGGCCTGGGTGCCCATCGCGGCCGGGCTGGCAGCGGTGACGATCGTGGCGGGGAACCTGATGGCGATCCCCCAGCAGAACCTCAAGCGCCTGCTCGCCTACTCGGGCATCGCGCACATCGGCTACATGCTCGTCGGCGTCGCGGCGGGCTCGGCGGCCGGCACGGCCATGGTCCTCTTCTACCTGGTGGCCTACGTGTTCGGGAACATGGGGGCGTTCCTGGTGGTCGAGGCCGTGGCGCGCAGCGAGGGATCCGAGCACGTCCACGCGCTCCGGGGCCTCGCGCAACGCTCGCCGCTGCTCGCGCTGGCGATGCTGCTCTTCCTGCTCTCGCTCGGCGGCATCCCCTTCGTCGCGGGGTTCTGGGCCAAGCTCTACGTGTTCTGGGCCGCGGCGGGCGCCGGGCTCTACTGGCTCGTCCTGCTGGGCGCGGTGCTCACGGTGGTGGCGCTCTTCTACTACCTCCTGGTCGCGCGCTGGATGTACATCGAGGCGCCGGCCACGCCGGCCCGCGTCGCGCTCGACCCCGCGCTGGCGCTGTCGGTCGCACTCTGCGTGCTCGGGGTCGTCGCCCTCGGCGTCTGGCCCCGGCCGGTCGTCATGGCGGCGCTCCGGGTCGCGGCCCCCCTGTTCTAGCTCCGCCCGGGCCGGGCTCGGGTGAGCCCCGCTCCCGAGCCCGGGCGCGCCTCCGGATCCCGGCCGCCGACCGGGCGGCGTTCCCCCCACGCCTGCGCGACCGGCCGGGCCGGAAGATGCAGGTTGACAGGGCCATGCTCGGCGGGTAGCCTCTGTACCGACCGGTCGGTACATGGCGATCACCGCGGGCACGCGCGACAGCCACGGGACCCGGGAGGCGATCATCCGGGCCGCCACCCGGCTGATGCAGATCCACGGCTACCGGGGGACCTCGCTCGAGGACGTCCTTCGCGAGAGCGGGGTCGGCAAAGGGAGCTTTTACTACCACTTCGCGAGCAAGGAGGAGCTCGGCTACGCGATCCTCGACGCGATCGTCCGCGACTTCCTGGATCGTACGCTGGGCTCGTGCTTCGCCGATCCGGGGGCTCCCCGGCTGGCACAGATCCGGTGTTTCCTCGACCGGGTGCTCGAGACCCAGCGCGAATGCAACTGCGTGGGAGGCTGCCCGCTCGGCAACCTGGCCTCCGAGCTCTCGGACGTCCACGAGGGCTTCCGCGCGCGGCTGGCCGGCGTCTTCGCGACCTGGCGCGAGCGCCTGACCGAGGCCCTGCGCGAGGCCCAGGCGCGCGGCGAGGTCGTGCCGACCTGCCAGGCGTCGGCGGTGGCGCAGTTCCTGGTCGCGGCCCTCGAGGGCGCGATCCTGGTGACCAAGGTGACGAAGGACATCGCCGTCATGGAGCAGTGCGTGGCCGAGATGAAGCGCCATCTCGCCCTCTACGAGGCGCCGGGGCGATGAGGGGCGAGCGCGTCGACCCGGACGCCGACCTCCTCGAGGGGCTCCGGCGCGGCGACCCGGCGGCGGTGGAGCTGCTCGTGGAGCGCTACGCGGACCGCGTGTACCGGCTCGCGTTCCGCACCACCGGCTCGCACGAGGACGCCGAGGAGGTGGCGCAGGACGCGCTCTGGACCGCCGCGCGGAAGATCCACACCTTCAAGGGCGACTCCGCGTTCGGGAGCTGGCTCTACCGCATCACCGCGAACGCGGGTTATATGAAGCTCCGCGCGCGCCGGGCCCGCGAGCGCGAGATCGCCCTGGAGGAGGTGCTGCCGGCGCTCGACGGCGACGGCGTCCACTTCGGCCCGATGGAGGACTGGTCGGCCCGCGTGGACGATCCCGCCCTCGAGCGCGAGCTCCGCACGGTGCTCGAGACGGCCATCGCCGAGCTGCCGCCCGACTACCGGACGGCGCTCGTGCTGCACGACGTCGAGGGGCTGTCGAACCCCGACATCGCCGAGGCGCTCGGGATCAGCCTGCCGGCCGTGAAGTCGCGCGTGCACCGCTCGCGCCTGTACGTCCGGAAGCGGTTGAGCGAGTACCTGGCGCCGGCGCGCTGACGCGGAGCCGGGCCCCGCGCGGTTGACGGCTCGCGCGGGCGTGTGGTCAGATAGCGACTTGTCGCGTCCGCGCGCGGGCCCCGGTGGGAGAGGCGGCTCCGGCGGGCACGCGCCGGCGGCGGCACGGTGACCCGCCCGACGGCGAGGGCGCGTCGGGGCCCCCCGCCGGTCGAGCTCCGCGGAGGACGGTCGAGACGATGGAAGCGGTGATCCAGACGGGGGGAAAGCAGTACCGCGTGATGCCGGGCCAGGTGATCGCGGTCGAGCGCCTGCCCGGCGACCCGGGCACCCCGGTGGAGTTCCGCGAGGTGCTCTACGTCCGCCGTGACGGCGAGCTCATCACGGCGCCGGACCGGCTCGACGGCGCGCGCGTCCGGGGCGAGATCGTGGCCCAGGCGCGCGGGCGCAAGATCATGGTGGTGAAGTTCAAGCGTCGCAAGAACTACCGGCGGCACCGGGGGCACCGCCAGGCGGTGACCCGGGTCCGCATCACGACGATCGAGGTCTGAAGCATGGCCCACAAGAAGGGCGTCGGCAGCTCCCGCAACGGCCGCGACTCGAACGCCAAGCGGCTCGGGGTCAAGCGCTTCGCCGGCCAGTTCGTCACCGGCGGCAGCATCCTGGTCCGCCAGCGCGGTACGCCGTTCCGGCCGGGCCTCAACGTGGGCCGCGGCTCGGACGACACGCTGTTCGCCAAGATCAGCGGCGTCGTGCGCTTCGAGCGGCGCGGCGACGCCCGTTACGTGAGCGTGCTGCCGGTCTCGGCGTAGCGGCCGCGGGCCGCAGCGCCCGCCATGTTCGTCGACGAGATCGAGATCTTCGTCAAGGGCGGCGACGGCGGGGCGGGCTGTGTCAGCTTTCGGCGCGAGAAGTACGTCCCCTTCGGCGGCCCCGACGGCGGCGACGGGGGCCGCGGCGGCCACGTCTGGCTCGAGGCCGATCCCGCGCTGACCACCCTGCTCGACTACCATTACCGTCGCCACTACGAGGCCGAGCGCGGCCAGCACGGCCAGGGCGCGAACCGCCACGGCGCCAACGGTCGCGACCTCGTGCTGCGCGTGCCGGTGGGGACCGTGGTCTTCGACCGCGACACCGGCGAGCTCCTGGCCGACCTCTCGGTGCCCGGCCAGCGGGTCCTCGCCGTCCGCGGGGCTCCCGGCGGGCGTGGCAACGCGCGCTTCGCGACCTCGACGAACCGGGCCCCGCGCCGCGCCGACCTGGGGCGCCCGGGGCCGTCGCGGTGGCTCCGCCTCGAGCTCAAGCTCCTGGCCGACGTCGGGGTGATCGGCTTCCCGAACGCCGGCAAGTCCACGCTGGTGGCGCGCGTGAGCGCGGCCCGCCCGAAGATCGCCGACTACCCCTTCACGACGCTGACGCCGACGCTCGGCCTCGTGCGGGTCGACGAGGGCCGGAGCTTCGTGATCGCCGACCTGCCCGGCCTCATCCCGGGCGCCGCCGAGGGGCGGGGGCTCGGCCACAAGTTCCTCCGCCACACCGAGCGCACGCGGCTCCTGCTCCACCTGGTCGACCTCGACCCTGAGACCGGGCGCGACCCGGTGGAGGATTGGCGGACGATCAACCGGGAGCTCGCCGCCTACTCCCCGGCCCTGGCCGCGCGCCCGCAGATCGTGGTCGGCAACAAGATGGACCTGCCCGAGGCGCACCCGCGCGCCGAGCGGTTGCGCGCGGCGTGCACGGCGGCGGGGGTGCCGTTCCACGCGATCTCGGCGGTCACGGGGCAGGGGCTGCCCGCGCTCGTGCGCGACGTGGCCGCCGCGCTCGAGTCGGCGCGGCTGGAGCCCGCGGCGCGGTGAAGGCCCGCCGGCCGCTCGGCAGGGTGCGCCGCCTGGTCGTCAAGGTCGGCAGCGCCCTCGTCGGCTCGCCGGCGACCGGGCCGGACCCGGCCCGGATCGAGGCGCTCGCCGCGGACCTGGCGGCGATCCGGCCGGGCCGGGAGGTCGTCCTGGTCACCTCGGGCGCGATCGTGAGCGGCATGAGCCGCCTCGGGTTCACCGAGCGCCCTCGCTCGATCCCGGAGAAGCAGGCGGCCGCCGCCGTGGGGCAGTCGGTCCTCATGTGGCACTACGAGGCCGCCTTCAAGCGCCACGGCATCACGGTCGGCCAGGTCCTGCTCACGGCGCAGGACATCGCCGACCGGACGCGCTACCTGAACGCCCGCAACACGCTCTTGACCCTGCTGCGCCTGGGCGTGTTGCCGATCGTGAACGAGAACGACACGGTCGCGGTCGAGGAGATCAAGGTCGGCGACAACGACAACCTCGCGGCGCTCGTCGCCTCGCTCATCGAGGCCGACCTGCTCGTGCTCCTCACCGACGTCGACGGGCTCTACACCGGCGACCCGGCCCGCGACCCCGCCGCGCGCAAGCTCGACACCGTCGACGCCGTCACGGAGGCGATCGAGCGCCTGGCCGGCGGGCCGGCCGGCCGCGGCTCGGTGGGGGGCATGGCGACCAAGCTCGAGGCCGCGCAGAAGGCGGCCGCCGCCGGCATCCCGATGGTGATCGCGAGCGGGCTCGTCAGGGGGACCCTGGCCCGCGTCCTGGCCGGCGAGCCCGTGGGCACGTACTTCGCGCCGCGGGCGGACCGGCTGACGGCGCGCAAGCGCTGGATCGCCTTCGCCGCGCCGCCCCAGGGGCGCCTGACCGTCGACGCGGGCGCGGTGCGCGCCCTGACCGAGCAGGGGCGGAGTCTGCTACCCTCCGGCGTGGTGGACGTCGAGGGGGAGTTCACGGCCGGGGCGGTCGTCGCCGTGGTGGGCGCGGCCGACGGCAAGGAGTACGGGCGCGGGCTGGTCAACTTCGACGCGGCCGAGCTCCGGAAGATCCGGGGCGCCAAGACCCGGGAGATCGAGGCCCGGCTCGGCTACAAGAGCTTCGACGAAGTGATCCACCGCGACAACCTGGTCATCCTGTGACGGCGCGATGAGCGCGGGCGCCGAGGCGAGCATGGACGTCCGGGCGCTGGTCACCGCGAAGGCCCGGGCGGCGCGGGCCGCGGCCGAGGCGCTCGCGCTTTGCCCGACGCGCGTGAAGAACGAGGCGCTGCTCCAGATGGCGCGGGGCCTCGAGGAGAAGACCGCGGCCCTGCTCGAGGCCAATCGCGCCGACCTCGAGCGCGCGCGCGCGGCGGGGCGGCCGCGCGCCTTCCTCGACCGCCTGACCCTCACCGAAGGGCGCGTCGAGGAGATGGCGACGGGGCTCCGGCAGGTCGCCGCGCTGCCGGATCCGGTCGGCGCCGTGGTGGCGGCCTGGCGCCGCCCGAACGGCCTCGAGATCGCGCGGGTGCGGGTCCCGCTCGGGGTCGTGGCCGTCATCTACGAGTCGCGCCCGAACGTGACCGCCGACGCCGCCGGCCTGTGCGTGAAGGCGGGCAACGCCGTGATCCTGCGGGGCGGCAGCGAGGCGATCGAGTCCAACGCGCTGATCGCCGCGGTCATGGCCAAGGCGCTCGAGAAGGCGGGGGGCCCGGCGGAGGCCATCCAGTTCATCGACACGCCGGACCGCCAGGCCGTGGCGGCGCTCCTCGAGCTGCCCGACCTGATCGACGTGGTCGTCCCCCGCGGCGGGGAGGAGCTCGTGCGGTGGGTCGGCGCGCACTCGCGCGTGCCGGTCCTCAAGCACGACCGCGGGCTCGTGCACATCTACCTGGACGCGGACGCCGACCTCGCGATGGCGACGGCGATCGTCCTGAACGCCAAGGTCCAGCGCCCCGGGGTGTGCAACGCCGTGGAGACCCTGCTCGTGCACCGCGAGGCGGCCCCGCGGCTCCTGCCGCCGCTGGCCGCCCGGCTGCACGAGGCGGGCGTCGAGCTGCGGGGCTGCCCGCGCACCCTCGCGCTCGTGCCCGGGGCGCGGCCGGCCACCGAGCGCGACTGGGACGAGGAGTACCTCGACCTGATCCTGGCCATCCGGGTGGTCGACGACCTCGACGCGGCGATCCGCCACATCCGCCGGCACGGCTCCGGCCTCGCCGAGGCGATCGTGACGAACACCCTGGCCCACGCCCGACGGTTCACGCGGGAGGTGGACGCCGCGGTGGTGCTGGTCAACGCGTCCACGCGCTTCGTCGACGGCTTCCAGTTCGGCATGGGGGCCGAGATCGGGATCTCTACCTCCCGGCTCCACGCCCGGGGTCCGGTGGGCGTCGAGGAGTTGACCACGACGAAGTACGTCGTGCTGGGCGACGGGCAGGTCCGCGAGTAGCGTGGCGCGGGTCGCGGTCTTCGGCGGGAGCTTCAACCCGATCCACTACGGCCACCTGCTCCTCGCCGACGAGGTCCTGGAGCGGCTGGCCCTCGACCGGGTCCTGTTCGTGCCGGCCGCCCGCCCGCCGCACAAGGACCCGGCCGAGCTCGCCCCCGCCGACGACCGGCACGCCATGGTCGCGCTGGCCACGGCGGGCCACGCGGGCTTTCAGGTGCTCGATCTCGAGCTGCGCCGCCCCGGCCCCTCCTACACGGTGGACACCCTCGAGACGCTGGCCACGGGGGGTGACGACCTCTACCTCCTGCTCGGCTCGGAGATGTTCCTGGACCTCCTGACGTGGCGACGGCCGCGCCGGATCGCCGAGCTCGCGCGGCTCGTGGTCGTGCCGCGCTGGGGCAGCGCCTTCGACCCCGAGGGCGAGGCCGCGCGCAAGGTGCTGCGCGGCCTCGGGCTCACGGGCTTCGCCGAGGCCGACGGCTCGCCGGTCGCGCGCGACCGGGCGCTGCTCGCGCGGGTGACGTCGCTGCCGCTGTCCTCGTCCGACCTCCGGGCGCGGGCCCGCGCCGGGCGCTCGCTCGCCTACCGCGTGCCCGAGCGGGTCGCGGAGTACATCCGCACGCGCGGGCTCTACCGCGAGGCGCACCCGTGACCGCGGTCCAGAAGGTGCGGCGCGCGGCCCGGGCCGCGCTCGACCGGAAGGCGGTCGACCTGCTGGTGCTCGACGTGCAGGGGCTCTCCAGCGTGACCGACTACTTCCTGCTCTGCAGCGGCAAGTCGACCGTGCACCTGGAGACCATCACCGACGCGATCCTGGAGGAGCTCAAGCGCGCGGGCGTCCGGCCGCTGCACGCCGAGGGCGTGGCCGACAGCGGTTGGGTGCTCCTGGACTACGGCGACGTCCTCGTGCACGTCTTCCTCGAGGAGACACGCGTCTATTACGCCCTCGAACGCCTGTGGGGCGACGCGCCGACGCTCTCGGTCGAGGGGTGAGCGGCCCCGGGCGGGTCGGGCTCAGTCCGCGGGGCGCGGGGCGAGTTCGGCGACGAAGTCGGCGAGCGGCACGTAGTGCGGGTTCTCGCGGACCAGGTTCCGCCAGATCGTGAGCCGGTGCGTGCCGATCGCGCCCCGGAGCAGGATTTCCCCCGACACCCCGCGCACGTCGTAGAGGCACACCACCACGGCCGGCACCCCGCGCACGGCGTCGGTGACGGACGCCTCGAACCGTAACAGGTCGGCGTCCCCGGGCCAGCCGGGTCGACCCCAGCCGAGGTTGCCCAGCAGCCGGATCAAGGGCGCCCCGCGGGCCCGCGCGGCCCGGAAGCGCGCGGTGAGCCCCGCGAGCATCCGCGCGCCGCACGCCTCGCCCTCGACCACCGCGAGCCGGTCGGCGTCGAGGAGGGCGCCGCACCCGACCTGCGCGTCGGTGAGCGCGGCGAGCACGCGGGCGTTGGCTTCCGGGTGGCCGAAGACGACGCCGTAGTCGCCCCGTCGGAGCCCGACGCTGAGGAACCGGACCGCCCGCCGGAAGTCCGCCTCGGTCTCCCAGAAGCACGCGATGTGGTCGCCGGGGTCCACGAACTCGCCGGGAACGATCCCGAGCTCGACCGTGCCGCGCCGGTTCTCGGGCCGGGCCCCATCGCTCATCGGTGCTCTCCGCGCGCCGCTGCCGCCCCTCGCGCCTCACGCTCGTGCGGCAGGGGGCGGTCGGCCTGTCGGGAGGTCCAGGCGTTTTGCGCCCCGTCCCGGGTCCGAGCAACGGCGATGCCAACTCGAGGCCGCCGCCGTGCGCCGCGGAAACCCTGCGCGGCCGCGCGCCGCGGGGCCGGCGGCGCCCCGCGCCCCGTGCGCGACCGCCCGGTTGCACGGGTCACGCCGCGATGCTAGCGTAGCCCAACACACCCACGGGTGGAGGCTCTGATGAAGAAGGAGCGGCTGGCGTATTTCAAAAAGCGCCTGCTCGAGAAGCAGCACCAGCTGATCCAGGAGCTCGGCCGCAGCAGCCTCTACGGCAAGGACCAGCAGGACGACTCCATCAAGGACCTCGGCGACCAGGCGAACACCGCCTACACCCGCGAGTTCTTCTTCGAGCTGGGCAACGGCGACCGCCGGCTGCTGCGCGACGTGAGGCTCGCGCTCCAGAAGATCGAGGACGGCTCCTTCGGCGACTGCGAGCGGTGCGGCGAGCCCATCGCGGAAAAGCGCCTGGACGCGCTGCCCTTCGCCCGCTACTGCATCAGCTGCCAGCGGCTGATCGAGGAGGAAGAGCGCAGCACGGCCGGCTAGCGGGCGCCCGCCGCGCGGCCGGCGGTTCGTCCGTCCACCCGGCATGGCCCTCCTCACGCGTCCCCTCCGCACGCTGCTCGCGCTCGGCCGCCTGGCCGCGCGCCTCCTGCCCTCGACGACCGGCCCGGCCGTCACCGACCCCGAGGTCGCGCGTCTCGTCCGTCAGGGCGACGAGGCCTACCGGGCGGGCCGTCGCGAGGAGGCGCGGCGCGCCTACCGCGAGGCCTACGAGCGTCGGCGCGGCGACCTCGGCGCGCTCCGCGGGCTGCGGACGCTCGCGCTCGACGCCGGGGCCTGGCGCGAGGCGCTCGCGTTGCAACAGCGGCTGGTGGCCCTGGCGCCGCCCGCGGAGCGGGCGGCCGAGCGGGCGACGCTGGCCGGCATCCACTACGAGCTCGGGCGGGCGGAGCAGGCGGCAGGGCGCATCGCCGCCGCGCTCACGCACTTCCGCGGCGCCCTGCGCGCCGAGCGGGGCTTCGTCCCGGCGGCACTCGCGCTCGGCGAGGCGTTCGAGGCCGCCGGCGACCGGCGCCGCGCGGTCCTCGTGTGGGAGCGGGCGCTCGGCGTGCAACCGACCGCCTTGCCCTTGCTGGCGCGCCTCGAGCGCGTGCACCGGGAGGAGGGCCGGCCGGCGCGCATGATCGCCCTCTACCGCGCGGCGGTCGAGCGCGCCCCCGAGGACCTGGCCCTCGCGGTCGCGCTCGGGCGCGTCTACCTCGAGCTCGAGATGCTCGACCAGGCCGCGGACCAGCTCGAGAAGATCGAGGTCCGTGCGCCCGACCATCCGGTAGTCCGCGCCTATCTCGGCGCCGTCTTCGAGCGGCGCGGCCAGCTCGGGGAGGCGTGCGCGGAGTACCGGCGCGCCCTCCGTCAGCTCGGCGCCTTCGAGTGGCCCCACCAGTGCGCGGCGTGCGGCGCGACGGCGCAGGGCTGGCGCGACCGCTGCGCCGCGTGCGGTCGGTGGAACAGCCTGCGGCCGGCCGTCGGCCGCTGAGCGCCGTGCGCGGCTGGCTCGTCGCGGTCCTCGACCTGGTCTTCCCCGCGCTGTGCCCCGCCTGCGGCGCGGCCCTCGGCGCGGGGCGGCGCGACCCGCTCTGCGGGGGCTGCTGGGCGGGCATCGTCCGGATCGCCCCGCCGTGCTGTGGCCTCTGCGGCCTGCCGCTCGGGGACGTCGCGCCCGCGACCTCCGGGGCCGCAGGCGTCGAGCCCGCGCCCGGCGTCATGGCCGGGCGGCCCCGAGCGGCCGAGCCCCCGACCGCGGCGCCGCGGCGCGGGGGCGAGGACGCGGGCGCCCCGCGCTGCGGCCCGTGCGCGGCGAGCCCGCCGCCCTATGACTACGGCCGCGCCGCCGGGGTCTACACGGGGCCGCTCCGCGAGGCGCTCCACGCGTTCAAGTTCCGCGGCCGACGCGCGCTCGCAGGGCCGCTGGCCGCGCTCGCGGCCGAGCAGTGCGGCGCGCGCCTGCCCGGCGACGTGGAGGCGCTCGTCCCCGTGCCGCTCGCCCCGGCGCGGGAGCGGGAGCGCGGCTACAACCAGGCGGCGCTCCTGGCCGCGCGGCTCGGCCGCGCGCTCGGCCTGCCGGTGGAGCCCCGCTGGCTCGCGCGCGTACGCCCGACGCAGGCGCAGAGCGAGCTGCCGGCGGCGGCGCGCCGCGACAATGTGCGCAATGCGTTTCACGCCGCCCCCGCGGTCGCGGGGCGCCACGTCGTGCTCGTCGACGACATCCTGACGACGGGCGCCACGGCCGCGGCGTGCGCCGACGCGCTGCGCGCGGCCGGGGCGCGCCGGATCGGGGTGCTCGCGGTTGCCCGCGCGCTCGGCGTCGCCCTATAATCCGACCAAGACCCCGACGTCAGTCGCCCGCGACGAGAGGAGCCCTTCCATGAGCATTCGAGTCGGCGTCAACGGCTTCGGCCGCATCGGCCGGGTCTTCTTCCGCACGGCGCTCGGCGACGCGGACATCGAGGTGGTCGGCGTCAACGACCTCGCCGACGCCAAGACGCTCGCCCACCTGCTCAAGCACGACTCCGTGCACGGCACGCTGCCCGCCGAGGTGACGGCCAAGGACGGCGCCATCTTCGTCGACGGCCGCGAGATCCGCGTCACCGCGGTCAAGGACCCCGCGGGCCTGCCCTGGCGCGAGCTCGGCGTCGACGTCGTCGTCGAGTCCACGGGCGTGTTCCGCGACACCGCCACGGCGTCCAAGCACCTTCAGGCCGGCGCGCGGAAGGTGATCATCACCGCGCCGGCCAAGGACCCCGACGTGACGATCGTGCTCGGCGTCAACGAGGACGCCTACGACCCCCGGCACCACCGCATCATCTCCAACGCGTCGTGCACCACGAACTGCCTGGCCACGACGGTGAAGGTGCTCGACGACGCCTTCGGCGTCCGGCGCGGGTTCGCCTCCACCGTGCACGCCTACACCAACGACCAGCCCGTCCACGACTTCCCGCACAAGGACCTGCGGCGCGCCCGCGCCGCGGCCCTCAGCATGATCCCCACCACGACCGGCGCGGCCACGGCCGTGGGGCTCGTGCTCCCCAAGCTCAAGGGGCGGCTGGACGGGATCGCGATCCGCGTGCCGACGGCCAACGTCTCGGTGGTGGACCTCGTGGCCGAGCACGAGCGGCCGGTGTCGGTGCAGGCGGTGAACGACGCGTTCCGCGAGGCCGCGGCGGGGCCGCTGCGGGGGATCCTCGACGTCACGGACGAGGAGCTGGTCTCCTGCGACTTCAACGGCAACCCGCACTCGGCCATCGTGGACCTGCCGTCCACGGCGCTGATCGACGGCACGCTGGTGAAGGTCCTGGCCTGGTACGACAACGAGTGGGGCTACTCGTGCCGGGTGCGCGACCTGATCCGGTTCATCGGCCGGACGCTCTAGCCGCGGGCCGGCGGTGCGCAAGCTCAGCGTCGAGCGCCTGGAGCTGTCGGGGCGCCGCGTGTTCTTGCGCGCGGACCTGAACGTGCCGCTGGACGGGGGCGCGGTGACGGACGACACCCGGCTGCGGGCCGCGCTGCCCACGATCCAGCTGATCCTCGAGCGGGGCGGGCGGGTGCTCCTGGCCTCCCACCTCGGGCGCCCGCGGGGGCGCCCGGACCCGGCGCTCTCGCTCGGGCCGGTCGCCGCGCGGCTGAGCGCGCTCCTGGCGCGGCCGGTGCCGCTCGCCCCCGACTGCGTCGGGCCCGAGGTCGAGCGGCGGGCGGCGGCGCTCGGACCCGGCGAGCTGCTGCTGCTCGAGAACCTCCGCTTCCACCCGGGCGAGGAGGCCAACGACGACGCCTTCGCGGCGGCGCTGGCGCGCCCGGCCGACCTCTACGTCAACGACGCGTTCGCCGCGGCCCACCGCGCGCACGCGTCCATCGTCGCCATCACGCGCTACCTGCAGCCGGCCGCCGCGGGCCTGCTGATGCAGCGCGAGCTCGACGCGCTGACGCGGGTGCTCGAGCGGCCGGAGCGCCCGCTGCTCGCCGTCCTCGGGGGCGCCAAGGTCTCGGACAAGCTCGGCCTGATCGAGCACCTCGTGGCGCGGGTGGACGGGCTGCTGGTGGGCGGCGGCATGGCCTTCACGTTCCTGGCCGCGCTCGGGCACGAGGTCGGCCGCTCGCTCGTCGAACGCGACCTCCTGGACACCGCGCGCCGCGTCCTCGAGGCGGCGCAGGCGCGGGGCGTCTCGGTCGCGCTCCCCGTCGACACGGTCGTCGCGCCCGGGCCGGACCACCCGACGGGTCGGGTGGTGAGCGTGCGCGACATCCCCGCCGACGCCATGGGGCTCGACATCGGCCCGGCCACGCGCGCGCGGTTCGCCGCCGAGATCGGCCGCGCGCGCACCCTGGTCTGGAACGGCCCGATGGGCGTCTTCGAGCGCCCGCCGTTCGCCGAGGGCACGCTGGCCGTGGCGCGCGCGGTGGCGGCGGGCCCGGCCTTCTCGGTGGTCGGCGGGGGCGACACCGTCGCCGCCGTGAACCTGGCCGGCGTGGCCGACCGTGTGGGCTACCTCTCGACCGCGGGCGGCGCCTTCCTCGAGTTCCTCGAGGGGCGCAAGCTGCCCGGGGTCGAGGCGCTCACCGACGCGGCCTGATGCGCACGCCGCTCTGCATCGGCAACTGGAAGATGCACGGCACGCTCGCCGAGGCGCGCGCGCTGGCCACCGCCATCCGCGACGGCCTCAAGCGACCGCGCGGCGTCGAGGTCGTGCTCTGCCCGCCCTTCACGGCGCTCCAGGCCGTGGGCGAGATCCTCGGCGCCGGGCCGCTCCGGCTCGGCGCCCAGGACTGCCACTGGGAGGCGGCCGGTCCCTACACGGGCGAGATCTCGCCCGCGATGCTCGCCGACGTCGGGTGCCGCTACGTGATCGTCGGGCACTCCGAGCGGCGCCGGGAGTTCGGCGAGACCGACGAGCAGGTCAACCGCAAGGTGCGCGCCGCGCTCGCCCATGCCCTCACGCCGGTGCTCTGCGTGGGCGAGACCGCCGAGGAGCGCCGGCAGGGGCTGACCTTCCCCACGGTCGAGGGGCAGCTCCGGGCCGGCCTCCGCGGGCTCGACGCCGAGGCGGTCGGGCGCGTGGTGCTGGCCTACGAGCCCGTGTGGGCGATCGGCACCGGGGTCAACGCCACGCCGGCCCAGGCCACCGAGGTGCACGGCTACCTGCGCGGCCTGCTCTCCGAACTGGCCTCGAAGGACGTCGCCGCGTCGGTGCGAATCCTCTACGGGGGCAGCGTCAAGCCGGACAACGCCGAGCTGCTGGCGGCCGAGCGCGAGATCGACGGCGTGCTGGTCGGCGGCGCGAGCCTGAACGCCCAGAGCTTCATCGCCATCGCCCGGCAGACCGCGCGCGCGGGCGCCGCGCCGCGAGGGGAGTGATGTACGTCTTCCTGCTGGTCGTCCACGTGATCGCCTGCTTCGCCATCATCGGGCTGGTGCTGCTCCAGGCGGGCAAGGGGGCCGACATCGGCTCGGCCTTCGGCGGCGCCGGCAGCCAGGCGGTCTTCGGCTCCATGGGCACGCCCACGCTCCTCGGCAAGGCCACGGCGGTCGTGGCCGTGATCTTCACGGTGACGTCGTTCGCCCTGGCCCTGCTCGGCGGCGAGCGCGGCACCTCCGTGGTGCGCGAGCCCGCGCCCGTGACGCGTCCCGCTCCCGCCCCGGCTCCGCCCGCGCCGCCGGCCGCGACCTCCCCGCCGGCCGCGCCGGCGCCCGCCGCGCCCTCGGCGCCGGCGGCTCCCGCGCCGTCCCGCTAGGTGCCCGGGCGGGCGCTGGCCCTGCTCCTCGCGGTCGCGGTCCTCGGCGGCTGCGGCGCCGAGGACGCGGGGCCGGCGGCGGCCCCGGCGGACGGCGCGCGACCGCCCGGGCGGGGCCCGGCGCCCGCCTACGGCGACACCCTCGTCGAGGCCCTGACCGGCAACGTCTCGGGGCTGATTCCGAACATCCTCTCCGACGCGCCGTCCTTCGAGGTCGCGGGCCTGCTCTACAACGGGCTCGTCAAGCGGGACCGCGACCTGCGCCTGGTCGGCGACCTCGCCGAGCGCTGGACGCTCTCGCCCGACTGTCGCGAGCTCACCTTCCAGCTCCGCCGCAACGTGCGGTGGCACGACGGCCACCCCTTCACGGCCGAGGACGTGCTCTTCACCTACCGGACCATGGTCCATCCGCGCACGCCCACGGCCTACCGCGAGGACTTCCTCGCGGTCGAGACGATCGAGGCGCCCGACCCCTACACGGTGCGGATCCGCTACCGGCGCCCGTACGCCAAGGCGCTGCAGAGCTGGGGGATCTGGATGCTGCCGCGGCACGTCCTGGAGCCCTGGGTGCGCGAGGGCCGCCTGCGCGAGGCCCCGCAGAACTGGCACGCGCCCGTCGGCACCGGCCCCTACCGGCTCCGGGAGCTGCGGGCGGGCGAGAAGATCGTGCTGGTCGCGAACCGCGACTACTTCGCCGGGCGTCCGTACATCTCGCGGGTCGTCTACCGGATCATCCCGAGCCAGGCGACGATCTTCCTCGAGCTCAAGGCCGGCGGCGTCGACGTCGCGAACCTCACGGCGCTCCAGTACCGGCGGCAGACGGAGTACCCCGCCTTCCGGAAGGCCTTCCACAAGTTCCGCTACGCCGCCAACGCCTACACCTACCTCGGCTTCAACCTGCGCGACCCGCGCTTCGCGGACCGCCGCGTGCGCCAGGCCTTCGCCCACGCCATCGACAAGCGCGCGCTCGTCGAGGGCGTGCTGCTCGGCATGGGGCGCGAGGCCACGGGCCCCTACCGCCCGGGGACCTGGGTCTACAACCCGAACGTCCCCGCGTACCCCTACGACCCGGCGCGGGCGCGCGAGCTCCTGGCGGCGGCGGGCTGGCGCCAGCGCAACGCCGAGGGCGTGCTCGTGCGCGACGGCAAGCCCTTCGCGTTCACGCTCCTGACCAACCAGGGCAACGACGAGCGCAAGAAGGTCGCCGAGATCGTCCAGGCGTCGCTGCGGGAGGTCGGCGTGGCGGTGGAGATCAAGACGATCGAGTGGGCGGCCTTCCTCAAGGAGTACATCCGCAAGCGCCGGTTCGAGGCGATCATCCTCGGCTGGGGCATCGGCCACGACCCCGACCAGTACGACATCTGGCACTCGTCCAAGACGGGGCCCGACGAGCTGAACCACATCGGCTACGCCAACCCCGAGGTGGACGCGCTGCTCGAGCGCGGCCGCGCGTCGTGCGAGGAGCGCGAGCGCAAGCAGCACTACGACCGCCTGCAGGTCGTCCTGGCCGACGAGCAGCCGATCGTCTTCCTCTACTTCCGCGACGCGCTCCCGGTGGTCGCCTCGCGCGTGCAGGGCATCGACGCCTCGCCCCACGGCATCAAGTTCAACTTCACGGAGTGGTACGTGCCGGAGGCCCGCCAGCGGTACACGTCCGAGTGACGCCCGGCGCGGGCGGCCGCGCCGACCCCGGGCCCGGGGCGGCGCCGGTCGGGCGCGGCGCGCCGGGCTAGAATACGCCGCCCATGGCCCTCTACGCGCTCCGCCGGCTCGTGCTCGCCGTGCCGCTCCTCGTCGGGATCACGTTCGTCTCGTTCGTGGTGATCCACCTGGCCCCGGGCGATCCGACCGAGCTCCAGCTCGGCGAGATGAGCCCGGAGGCGAGCGCCCACGCGCGGCAGATGCTGCGCGAGCTCTACGGGCTCGACCAGCCGCTCGTGGTCCAGTACTGGACGTGGCTGCGCCGCGTGGCGCAGCTCGACTTCGGGCGCTCGTTCGCGCCCGACGGCCGGCCCGTGCTCGACAAGATCGTCGAGCGGCTCCCGGTCACGCTGCTCCTGAACGTGATCGAGATGGTGGTGATCCTGCTCGTCGCGGTGCCCGTGGGCATCCTGAGTGCCACGCGCCAGTACTCGCTCTTCGACCGGGTGACGACCGTGCTGGTCTTCCTCGGCTTCGCCACGCCGGACTTCTGGTTCGCGTTGCTCCTGATGCTCCTCTTCGGCGTCCAGCTCGGGTGGCTGCCGATCTCCGGCCTCCGCTCGCTCAACTGGGAGTACCTGTCCTTCTGGCGCCAGCAGTGGGACCTGGTGAGCCACCTGATCCTGCCCGTGCTCGTGGCCACGCTGGGCGGCCTGGCCGCGGTCTCCCGGTACATGCGCCAGAGCATGCTCGAGGTGATCCGCCAGGATTACGTCCAGGTGGCGCGCGCCAAGGGGCTCAGCGAGCGCATCGTCATCAGCAAGCACGCCCTGCGCAACGCGCTCCTGCCCATCGTCACGATCCTCGGGCTCTCGCTGCCGGGGCTCGTCGGCGGCAGCGTCATCGTCGAGTCGGTCTTCGCCATCCCCGGCATGGGGCAGCTCATGGTCCAGGCGGTCTACCAGCGCGACTACCCCGTCGTCATGGGCAACCTGGTGATCGTGGCGACGCTCACGCTGCTGGCCAACCTCGCCGCCGACCTGGTCTACGGCCTCGTCGACCCGCGCATCCGGCTCGCCGGCCGGCGCGGCCGCCGCTGAGCGGGCCGTGCGGGACTTCTGGCGGGCGCTGGCGCGCAACCGGCTGGCCCTGGCCGGCGGGGCCGTGGTGCTGGTCCTCGCGGCGGTGGCCGTGCTGGCACCGGTGCTCGCGCCGGCCGACCCGAACCGCCCCGACGTCCGCCGGATCCTCGAGCCGCCCTCCCGCGAGCACCCCTTCGGCACCGACGGCCTGGGCCGGGACGTGCTCTCGCGGATGCTCTACGGCGCCCGCGTGTCGCTGGCCGTGGGGTTCGTCTCGGTGGGGATCGCCACGGTGGTCGGCGTCGTCCTCGGCGCGCTCGCCGGCTACAACGCCGGGCTGATCGACGCCGTCGTCATGCGCCTGGTCGATCTCATGCTGGTCTTCCCCCGGTTCTTCCTCCTGCTCGCCGTGCTCGCGTTCCTCACGCCGTCGATCTGGACCATCATGGCCGTGATCGGCTTGACGAGCTGGATGAGCGTGGCCCGCCTCGTGCGGGCCGAGTTCCTCTCGCTCAAGGAGCGCGAGTTCGTGCTCTGGTCGCAGGCGGTCGGGGCGTCGGGCTTCCGCGTGGTCTGGCGCCACATCCTGCCCAACGCCCTGGCCCCGGTGCTGGTCGCGATGACGCTCGGCATCCCCGCGGCGATCCTCACGGAGTCCGGGCTTTCCTTCCTCGGCATCGGCGTCCAGCCGCCCGTCGCGACGTGGGGCAACATCCTGAACGAGGGCAAGGACGCGATCGAGATCGCCTGGTGGCTGTCCGTCTACCCGGGGCTGGCCATCCTGATCACGGTGCTCGCCTACAACCTGCTCGGCGAGGGCATCCGCGACGCGCTCGACCCGCGCCTGCGGCGGGCGGGGCCCGGGTTGGTCGGCCGGTAGCGCTGCGGTATACTTCGCTGCGGTTCCCGGGCCGAAGTGGCGGAACTGGCAGACGCGCACGTTTGAGGGGCGTGTGGGGCAACCCGTGGGGGTTCGAGTCCCCCCTTCGGCACCATCCCTCCTCCCTGACTTCCGGCCGGTCCCGAGGGTGATCCACGGGGCATCCCGGGCGGGCGCCGGCTCGCCCGCCCGCCGCTGACGGGTCTGCCCTGAACCCCGTCCGTCCGGGGCGCCGTGCCGGTCCGCCGGCGCCTTGACAGGCGACGGTCGCGTGCTACGTACCCGGGTGGAACGACGGCGGGACGACGAGGAGGTGGTGGCATGCTCGCGCTGACCCACTGGTCTCCCTTCAGCACCTTCGACGTGCTGCGCGAGCTGGATCGGGAGCTGGACCGGATGTTCGGCGGGCTCTTCGAGCCGCTCGCCGCGCCTGCCTGGGCGCCGGCCGTCGAGTGCTTCACCCGGGGCGATCGCTACATCGTCCGGGTGGACCTGCCGGGGGTGAGCCCGCGCGACGTCGAAGTCACGCTGCAGGGCAACCGGCTCACCATCAAGGGTGAGCGCAAGCCGTCACAGGCTTCCGGGGATCACTCCGTGTACCGGGAGACCTGGGCGGGGGCCTTCGAGCGGACCGTGACGGTGCCCGAGGGCATCGCGCCGGGTGACGTGCGGGCGACCTACAGCAACGGGGTTCTCGAGGTGTCGATGCCGCTGCCGCCGGCGCTGGTGCCCCATCGGGTGCCGATCGCCATCGAAGGCCAGACGGTCGCCGAGCCCAAGGCGATCGAGGCCTGACCGGCGCGGCGTCCGCGGTGACGAGGACGCGGCGGGGTGAGCGCCCCGCCGCGTCGTGTGTTCGGTGCGGCCTCAGGCCCGGTAGCGCTCGAGGGCGCGCCGGTCGATCTCGAGCCCGAGCCCGGGCCCGGACGGGAGCTCCACCACGTCGCCGACGCGCCGTGGCGGGTTCAGGGCGAGCTCGTCCCGCAGCGGATTCGGCGTCCGGTCGAGCTCGAGGAGGGGCTCGGCGGGCACGAGGGCGGGCGGGTTCGGGGGCAGCGCGGCCGCGAGGTGCAGACTCGCGACGAGCGCCACCGCGGTCCCCCAGACGTGGGGGTAGACCGTGAGCCCGTGCGCGGAGGCCAGCGCCGCGATCCGGGCCACCTCGGTGAAGCCGCCGGCGCCGCCGAGGTCGGGTTGGACGATGTCCACGGCGCGGCGCGCGCAGAGGTCGCGGAAGCCCCAGCGGGTGGACTCGGCTTCGCCCCCGGCCACGGGCATCGCGGCCGCGGCCTTGACCTGGAGGTAGCCGTCCAGGTCCTCCGGGACCACCGGCTCCTCGAACCACGCGACGTCACAGCCCTCGAGCCGACGCGCCAGCCGCACCGCGGTGGCCGCGTCGTAGGCGTGGTTGGCGTCGATCGCGAGGAGGCGCCCGGGGCCGAGCGCGGCGCGCACCGCCTGGACGTTGCGCGCGTCGACGTCCAGGCCGAAGCCGACCTTCATCTTCACCGCGCGGAAGCCCTCGGCGGCGAGCGCCTCGGCCTCGCGGACCAGCGCCGCCGTGTGGTCGCCGAGGCGGGGGCGGTAGAGCGCGGTGGCGTAGGCCTGGAGCCGCGTGCGGAACGCGCCGCCGAGCAGCGCCGCCACCGGCTGCCCGAGCGCCCGACCCCGCAGGTCCCAGAGGGCGATGTCGACGGCGGAGAGCGCGGCGATCGCCCAGCCCTTGCGCCCGTAATCGCGGAACGTCGCGTAGAGGTCCTCCCAGATCACCGCGGGCTCGCACGGGTCGCGGCCCAGCACGCGCGGGGCGTAGAGCGCCTCGACGATCGTGCGGCTCGGCTCGGGCGGCCCGTAGGCCTCGCCGAAGCCGGCGAGCCCCTCGTCGGTGACGATCTCCACCAGCAGCGCCTGCCGCACGGCGTGCCAGCCCTTGGCGGACGCGAAGACCTGCGCGTCCGGCAGGACGTGGCGGAGCACGTGGGTGCGGACCTCGCGGATCTTCATCGGGCCTCCGGGCGCCGATCGGGGCGCGGCCCGTATCATAGCAGTGGGCGCCGTGGCATAATGCGTGGGTTGGGGCCGCCTGACCGATGCCTGCGCTCGTGTCGCTCCCCGTGATCGATCCGTCGCCCGCGCCCGTCGACGGGCGCAAGCCGCCCTGGCTCAAGGTGCGGGCGCCCGGGGGCCCGAACTACCTCCGGCTCAAGCGCCTCATGCGGGAGTGGAACCTCCACTCCGTGTGCGAGGAGGCGCACTGCCCGAACATCGGCGAGTGCTGGGAGGAGGCCACGGCGACCTTCATGATCCTCGGCGACGTGTGCACGCGCCGGTGCGGGTACTGCGCCGTGGCGCACGGGCGGCCCGTGTGGGAGGACCGCGAGGAGCCCGAGCGCGTCGGCCGGGCCGTGGCCGCGCTCGGGCTGGACTACGTGGTCATCACCTCGGTGAACCGGGACGACCTCGCCGACGGCGGCGCGGCGCACTGGGCTGCGACGGTGCGCGCCGTGCGACGCCACGCCCCCGGGTGCCGGGTCGAGGTGCTGATCCCGGACTTCCAGGGGCGCGCCGAGTCGTTGCGCCTCGTCGTCGAGGCAGGGCCCGACGTGCTCAACCACAACATCGAGACGGTGCGCCGGCTCTACCCCGTGGCCCGGCCGGGCGGGCGCTACGAGCGCGCGCTCGAGCTCTTCCGTCGGGCGCGGGCGATGGCGCCGGGCCTCGTCACCAAGTCCGGCATCATCGTGGGTCTCGGCGAGACGCGCGAGGAGCTCGTGGCCACGATGCGCGACCTCCGGGCCGCCGGCGTCGCGCTGCTCACGCTCGGGCAGTACCTCCGCCCGTCGCCGCAGCACCTGCCGGTGGCGCGCTACTACCATCCGGACGAGTTCGCCGAGCTGGCGGCCGTGGGGCGCGCGCTCGGGTTCGCGCACGTCGAGGCGGGCCCGCTCGTGCGGAGCTCCTACCACGCCAAGCGGCAGACGGCCGCGGCCGGCGGCGCCGCCCCCGCCGGGACGCCATGAGCGACGCCGTCACCCTGCTCCTGGTCTTCGCCGTCGCGGCGGCGGTGGCGGGCACGCTCCTCGGCCTGCCGCGGCTGCTGGCGCCGCGCCGGCTCTCGCCGGTCAAGGTCGAGCCGTTCGAGTGCGGCAAGGAACCGCTCGGCATCGCCGAGGGGCGGTTCGCGATCAAGTTCTCGACGGTCGCGATCTTCTTCATCCTGATCGACATCGAGCTGGTCTTCGTCTGGCCGTGGGCGGTGCTCTACCGCCGGCTGGGCTGGTTCGGCTTCCTGGAGATGATGGTGTTCCTCGGGATCCTGATGCTGGGCTTCCTCTACGTTTGGCGGAAGGGGGGCCTCGCGTGGGAGTAGGGACGTTCTTCACCGCCCGGCTCGACGAGGCACTCGGCTGGGCGCGCAAGTACTCCATCTTCCAGTACCCGTTCGTGACCGCCTGCTGCGGCATGGAGTACATGGCCACGGCCTGCTCGCACTACGACGTCGACCGCTTCGGGGCGGGCCTGCCCCGGTTCTCGCCCCGCCAGGCGGACGTGCTCTTCGTCGTGGGGACGATCAGCCACAAGATGGCGCCCGTGCTCCGGCGCGTCTACGAGCAGATGACCGAGCCCAAGTGGGTGGTGGCCTTCGGCGTCTGCACCTGCACCGGCGGCTTCTACGACAACTACGCCACCGTGCAGGGCATCGACACCATCATCCCGGTCGACGTCTACATCCCCGGCTGCCCCCCGCGCCCGGAGTCCGTCCTGGACGGGCTCATGAAGCTCCAGGAGAAGATCGCGGCCGGCCGGCAGAGGTTCTGAGGTGCACGGCCAGGCGATCCTGGAGCGGCTCGCCGAGCGCTTCGGCGACGCCATCGTGGAGACGCACGCCCATCGCGGCGACCACACCGCGGTGGTGACGCGCGAGCGCCTGCTCGACGTGCTGCGCGCCTGCCGCGACGACGAGGCGCTCGCCTTCGACATGCTGATCGACGTGACCGCCGTGGACTACTCCCGCTTCCCGGGGCGGGAGGACGGTCCGCGGTTCGAGGTCGTCTACCACCTCTACTCGCTGCGCCACAACCACCGGCTGCGCCTGAAGGTGCGGGTGAGCGAGGACGACCCGGTGGTGCCGAGCGCGGTGGGCCTCTGGCCGATCGCGAACTGGCTCGAGCGCGAGGTCTGGGACATGTTCGGCATCCGCTTCGCGGGCCACCCCGACCTCCGCCGCCTGCTCCTCTACGAGGAGTTCGTGGGCCACCCGCTGCGCAAGGACTACCCCATCGACCGGCGCCAGCCGCTCATCGGGCCGAAGATCTAGCGATGGCCGAGCGGACCACGCGCGAGTTCCTGCTGGGCGAGGGGGCCGGCACCGGCGGCGGGCCGCGCACGATCCGCGTGGGCGTGGGGCCCGCCCACCCCGCCATGCACGGCATCATCCGCATCCTCACCGAGCTCGACGGCGAGGTGATCGTCCGCGCCGAGGTGGAGATCGGCTACCTGCACCGCGCCTTCGAGAAGGAGTGCGAGCAGGGCCCCTGGAACAACGCGATCCCGTACACCGACCGGCTCAACTACGTCTCGCCCCTGATCAACAACTTCGGCTACTGCTCGGCGGTGGAGAAGCTCCTCGGGATCGACATCACCGAGCGGTGCAAGTACATCCGCGTGATCCTGTCGGAGATCTCGCGGATCTGCGACCACCTGACCTGCATCGGCGCCTCGGCGATGGAGCTCGGCGCCTTCACGGTCTTCCTCTACATGATCAAGGCGCGCGAGTTCCTCTGGGAGCTCATCGAGGAGGTCACGGGCGCGCGCCTGACCATCTCCTACGGCCGCATCGGCGGCGTCAAGGCCGACCTGCCCGAGGGGTTCGGCGACCGGATGCGGGCGGCCTTCAAGCAGGTGCGCGAGGTGCTCGACGAGGTGCACCGCCTGCTCACGGGCAACCGGATCTTCATGGACCGGATGGTGGGCGTGGGCGCGCTCTCCCGCGAGGAGACCATCGCCTACGGCATCACGGGCCCGCTGCTGCGCGCGGTGGGCGTGCCCTACGACGTCCGGCGGGCGCAGCCTTACTACGTCTACGACCGCCTGGACTGGGAGGTGCCGACCCAGGAGGCGGGCGACAACTACGCCCGCTACCTGGTGCGGATGGCCGAGATGGAGCAGTCCATGCGGATCGCCGAGCAGGCCATGGCCGAGCTGCCAGGCGGGCCCCTCAACGTCGACGCCGAGGGGCGGCCCGTCGACCCGGCGACCTACGTGGACCTGGGCAAGCAGGGCAAGACCGAGGGGCTCCTGCTCCTGCCCATCACGCTCTCGCCGAACCTCGCGGGCAGCGAGCGGCCCGCTCACGCGCGCGTCAACGTGCCCGACAAGCGCGTGGTCCTGCCCCCCAAGGAGCACACCTACGGCTCCATCGAGGGGCTCATGAACCACTTCATGCTCGTCATGGACGGCTACGGCATCCGCCCGCCGGCGGGCGAGGCCTACTTCGCCGTCGAGGGCGCCAACGGCGAGCTCGGCTTCTACGTGGTCTCCGACGGCAGCGACCGCCCCTACCGCGTGCACTGCCGGCCGCCCTGCCTGCCGCCCATGGCCGCGCTGCCGCGCATGGTCGAGGGGCAGATGATCGCCGACCTGATCCCGACCTTCGGCTCGATCAACATGATCGGGGGCGAGCTCGACCGATGACGGCCGTCCGGTTCACGCCCGAGCAGCTCGCGGAGGTCCGGCGGCTCCAGGCCCTCTACCCCGAGCCCCGCGCGGCGCTCCTGCCCGTGCTCCACCTGGCGCAGGAGACCTTCGGCTGGATCTCGCCCGAGGTGGAGGCGTACGTCGCCGAGCTCTTCGGCCTGGCGCCCGCCCACGTCCACGAGGTCGTGACCTTCTACACGCTCTTCTTCCGGCAGCCGCCCGGGCGCCACGTGATCGCCGTCTGCCACAACCTCTCCTGCCACCTGGCCGGCGCGCAGGAGATCCTCGCGCACCTGCGGCGGCGCCTGGGGGTCGAGGTGGGCGAGACCACCGCCGACGGCCGCGTCACGCTGCTCGCGGTGGAGTGCCTCTGCGCGTGCGAGCACGCGCCCATGGCCCAGGTGGACGACCGCTACGAGTTCGACCTCACGCCCGAGAAGGTCGACCGCCTGCTCGAGGAGCTCCGGTGAGCGGCGAGCGGCTCCTCACCCGGAACTTCGACCGGCCCGACTCGCACACGCTGCGCGCCTACCGCGAGACGGGCGGCTACACGGCCTGGGCGAAGGCCCAGGAGATGACGCCCGAGGCGATCATCGAGGAGGTCAAGCGCTCGAACCTCCGCGGGCTCGGCGGGGCCGGCTTCCCCACGGGGGTCAAGTGGTCGTTCGTGCCGCGCGACCACCCGGGGCCGATCTACCTCGTCGTCAACGCCGACGAGGGCGAGCCCGGGACCTTCAAGGACCGCTACCTCCTCGAGCGCGACCCGCACGCGGTGATCGAGGGCATGCTCATCGCCGCGCGCGCCATCCGCGCCTCCACGGGCTTCGTCTACATCCGCGGCGAGTACGTGGAGCCCTGGCGCCGCTTCCAGGCCGCCGTGGCCGAGGCCTCCGCGGCGGGCCTGCTCGGGCGCGGGTTCGAGGTCATCGTCCACCGGGGGGCGGGCGCCTACATCTGCGGCGAGGAGACCGGGCTCATCTCCTCGCTCGAGGGCAAGAAGGGCTGGCCGAAGCTCAAGCCGCCCTTCCCCGCGGTGCGCGGCGCCTTCGGGATGCCGACCGTGGTGAACAACGTGGAGACGCTCTGCCACGTGCCCCACATCATCAACCGCGGCGGCGCCTGGTTCGCCGCGCTCGGCACCCGGACGCAGGGGGGCACGCGCATCTACTCCGTGTCGGGTCGCGTGCGCCGGCCCGGGATCTACGAGGCGCCCGTGTCGATCACGCTGCGCCAGCTCATCTACGACCTCGCGGGCGGCGTGACCGGCAACGGCCGGCTCAAGGCCGTGGTGCCCGGCGGGGCGTCGGCCCCGATCCTCCGGGCCGACGAGATCGACGTCACCATGGACGTCGACGGCCTCAAGGCCGCCGGCAGCATGGCCGGCTCGGCCGGGGTCATCGTCATGGACGAGACGGTGTCGATCCCGGAGGCGCTCATGGTCGTGGCGCGCTTCTACGCCCACGAGAGCTGCGGGCAGTGCACGCCCTGCCGCGAGACGACCGGGTGGGTCTACAAGATCGTCCGGCGGATCGTCGAGGGGCGGGGCCGCAAGGAGGACCTGGACACGATCCTGGACGTGGCCCGCCGGGGCGCCGGGACCACGATCTGCGCCTTCTTCGACGGCGCGGTCGGCCCCTACATCTCCTACATCGAGAAGTTCCGCGACGAGTTCGAAGCCCTGATCCCGCGATAGATGCCCAGGCTGACGATCGACGGCACGCCGGTGGAGGTCCCGCCCGGGACGAACCTGATCGAGGCGGCCCGGACGCTCGGCATCGAGATCCCCCACTACTGCTACCACCCGGCCCTGTCCGTGGTCGGCCAGTGCCGCCTCTGCATGGTCGAAATCGAGGGCGCGCCCCGCCCGACGATCGCCTGCTACACGCAGGCCGCCGACGGCATGGTCGTGTGGACCCGGACCCCGCGCGTCGAGGAGACGCGGCGGGCGATCCTGGAGTTCCACCTGATCAACCACCCGCTCGACTGCCCCGTCTGCGACCAGGCCGGCGAGTGCTGGCTGCAGATCTACTACATGAAGTACGGCCTCTACGACCCGCGGATGGTGGACGAGAAGGTCCACAAGCCCAAGGCCGTGCCGCTCGGGCCCCACGTGATCCTCGACGCCGAGCGGTGCATCCTCTGCTCGCGGTGCGTGCGGTTCTGCGACGAGATCACCGGCACCGGCGAGCTCGGGATCTTCAACCGCGGCGACCACTCCGAGATCGGCCTGTTCCCGGGGCGCGCGCTCGACAACAAGTACTCGGGCAACGTCGTGGACATCTGCCCGGTGGGCGCGCTCACCGACCGCGACTTCCGGTTCCGCGTGCGGGTGTGGTACCTGGAGTCCGCCAAGTCCATCTGCCCCGGCTGCGCGCGCGGCTGCAACATCGAGGTCCACGTCAACCGCCGCCGTCCCCACCACAACGACGGCCGCCGCGTGGCGCGCCTCAAGCCGCGCTTCAACGCCGCGGTCAACGCGTGGTGGATGTGCGACGACGGCCGCTACGGCTTCGGGTTCGTCGACGATCCCGATCGGCTCACGGCGCCGCTCGCCCGGCGGCACGGGGCGCTCGAGCCCGTCGGCTGGGCGGAGGCGGTGACCGAGGTCGCGGCGGCGCTCCGGCGCCACGCGCCGGACGGGGTCGCGCTCGTCGCCTCGCCCCGGATGGCCAACGAGGACCTCATGGCCCTGCGGCGGCTCGCCGAGCACCTCGGGATCCGCCAGGTGGGCTTCCGCGTGCCGCCGGCCGTGCCCGGCGACGAGGACGCGCTGCTCATCCGGGCCGACAAGAACCCGAACACGCGCGGCGCCGAGCTCCTCGGGCTCGACGGCGACGTGGCGGCGCTGCTCGCGGCCGTCCGGGCCGGGCGCGTGCGGTGCCTCTGGGTGTTCCACCACGACCTCCTCGAGTGCGGCTGGCCCGCGGCCGAGATGCGGGCCGCGCTCGAGGCGGCGGAGGTCGTGATCTGGAGCGGGACGAACCACCGGCCGACGGCCGAGCTCGCCCACCTCGTGCTCCCCGCGGCGGCGTGGGTGGAGCGGGACGGGACCTTCACGAACTTCCAGGGGCGCGTGCAGCGGTTCCACGCCGCGGTCCCGCCGCTCGGCGAGGCGCGCCCCGACTGGGCGATCCTCACCGAGGTCCTCCGGGCGCTGGGCGCGCCCGTGCGCGCCACGCGCGCCGAGCACTGGTTCGAGGCCCTCGCCGCCGCCGTGCCCGCCTTCGCCGGCCTCAGCTACCGGAGCCTCGGCGACACCGGCCAGCTCGTGCACGGCGCGACGGCGCCGGAGGCGACGCCCGCGGGCGCACGACCGTGAGCACGCTCGCCGACCTGGGCATCGCCGTCGGGCGCGTGGCGTTCGTCATGCTCTTCGTCCTCAACGCGGGCGGCCTGCTGACCTGGGTGGAGCGCAAGCAGTCGGCGATCATGCAGGACCGCATCGGCGCCAACCGCGCGCGGATCTTCGGGCTCCGGCTCTTCGGGCTCTTCCATCCGCTGGCCGACGCGCTCAAGATGCTCGCCAAGGAGGACTTCCGGCCTGCCCGCGCCGACCGGTTCCTCTACGAGCTGGCGCCGTTCGTGAGCGTGTTCTTCGCGCTGGTCGCCTTCGCCGCGATCCCGTTCGGGGACACCCTGCGCGTGGGCGGCCGGGAGATCCCGCTCCAGGCGGTCACCCTCGACGTGGGCCTCCTTTATGTCTTCGCGATGCTCTCGCTCGGCGTCTACGGCGTGATGATCGCGGGCTGGGCCTCGGCGAACAACTACGCCCTGCTCGGCGGCCAGCGGGCCGCGGCGCTGATGATCTCGGCCGAGATCGCCATCGGCGCCTCCATCATGGGCGTCGTGATGGTCTACGGGTCGCTGGACCTCCAGGACATCGTCCGCGCCCAGGGCGCGCTGCTCGCGGGCTGGATCCCGCGCTGGGGCCTCGTGACCCAGCCGCTCGCCTTCGTGCTCTTCCTGACGGCGGGCATCGCGGCCACCCGGCGGATCCCCTTCGACACGCCCGAGGGCGAGTCCGAGATCATCGGCTACTTCGTCGAGTACAGCGGCATGAAGTTCGGCATGTTCGCCATGGCCGACTTCCTGGAGACCGTGGTGATCGCGGGGCTCACCACCTCGCTCTTCCTCGGGGGCTGGCAGGTGCCGTGGCTCGCCGCCGACGGCTTCCGCTTCCCCTGGGGGGCGACGCTGCCGCTGCCGCACCTGGCCGTGGTCGCCCTCCAGGTCGGCGCCTTCACGACCAAGGTCGCGGTCATGATCTTCCTGCTCATGCTGATCCGCTGGACGCTGCCCCGGTTCCGCTACGACCAGGCGATGCGGCTCGGGTGGCTCGGGCTCTTTCCGCTCTCGATGCTGAACCTCGCGGTCACGGGCCTCGTGCTCCTGGCCGTCCGGGGGGGCGCGGCGTGAGGCTCCGCCAGCGGTTCTACCTGGTCGAGGTGGTGGCGGGCCTCGCCCTCACGGCCCGACACTTCTTCCGGAACATGGCCGGCCACGTGGCGCGCGCGCTCGGCCGCCGCGACGCGCGGGGCGCGGTGACCATCCAGTACCCCGAGGAGCGCCGCCCCTACGCGCCGCGCCTCCGGAGCCTGCACCGCCTGGTCCGGCGCGAGGACGGCTCGCCGCGGTGCGTGGCCTGCATGATGTGCGAGACGGTCTGCCCGGCGCGCTGCATCTACATCGTCGCCACCGAGCACCCGAACCCCGACATCGAGAAGATGCCGGCGCGCTTCGACATCGACCTCGGCAAGTGCGTGTTCTGCGGCTACTGCGTGGAGGTCTGCCCCGAGGATGCCATCAGGATGGACACGGGGATCCTCGAGTTCGCCGCCTACAGCCGGGCCGGGATGATCTACACGCTCGAGGACCTCCTGGCGCTCGAGCCGGCGGGGCCCGACGGCCGCCCGACCTCGCCCGTGCCGCTGCCGGCCGACCGGAAGCCGCGGTGGCCCTGATCGCCTTCGCGGCGCTCGCGACCGTCGCCGTGGGCTCGGCCCTGGGGCTCCTGCTGCGGCGCAACCCGATCCACGGCGCGCTCTTCCTGGTCGTCAACCTGGGGGCGGTCGCGGGCCTCTACCTCATGATGGGGGCCGAGTTCCTCGCCGCCGCGCAGGTGATCGTCTACGCCGGGGCCATCATGGTCCTCTTCGTGTTCGCGATCATGGTGCTGATCCCCGGCCGCGAGGAGACCGGGCCCGACCCGCGGCGGCCCTGGCGGCTCCTCGGCGTGCCGCTCGCCGGGCTCCTGCTCGCACAGCTCGGGGCGGTGCTGCTGCTCCGGCGGGCGCCGGCCGGGGCCCCCGCGGCGCCGGCCCCCGCGGCCGCTCCGCCGCCCGTCCCCGCCGCGGCGCCCGCGGGGGGCGTCGAGGCGCTCGGGCGCCAGCTGCTCACGGACTACCTGCTGCCCTTCGAGCTGACCTCGGTCGTGCTGCTGGCGGCGATGGTGGGCGTGCTTCTCCTGGCGCGGCGGCGGGCGTAGGATGGTCCCCGATGTCTACTACCTCGCGCTCTCGGCCGTGCTCTTCGCGCTCGGCGTGCTGGGGGTCATCGTCCGGCGTAACCCCCTCGTGATCTTCATGTCCGTGGAGCTCGCGCTCAACGCGGCGAACCTCGCCCTGGTGGCCTTCGGGCTCCGGCACGGCAGCGCGGACGGCCAGGTGCTGGTGCTCTTCGTGATGGCCGTGGCCGCCGCCGAAGTGGCGGTGGGGCTCGCCATCATCGTGGCGATCTTCCGGCTCCGCGAGCGCCTGAGCGTCGACGACCTGAGCCTGCTCAGGTGGTAGCGAGCCCGGCGGGCTGGACCGGGGAGGGCCGGTCGCTAGGAGGGATCATGGCGCAGACGACTGAGACACGGACGGCGCCCGAGACGCTCGGCATCGACGCCGCGCTGGCCCGACGGCTGCTCGGCGACATGATGCTGATCCGGCGCTTCGAGGAGAAGGCCGCCGAGGCCTACGCGCTCGGCAAGATCGGCGGCTTCCTCCATCTCTACATCGGCGAGGAGGCGGTCGCCGTGGGGGCCACCTCCGTGCTGCGCCCCGACGACTACGTCATCTCCGCCTACCGCGAGCACGGCCACTGCCTGGCCAAGGGCTCGGACCCGCGTCGGGTCATGGCCGAGCTCTTCGGCCGCCGCGACGGGCTCTGCAAGGGCAAGGGCGGATCGATGCACCTGTTCGACCGCGCCCACAACTTCCTCGGCGGCCACGCCATCGTGGGCGCCCACCTGCCCATCGCCGCGGGCGTCGGCTTCGCCATCAAGTACCAGGGGGGCGACCAGGTCGTCGTCTGCTACTTCGGCGACGGGGCGGTGCCGCAGGGCGAGTTCCACGAGGCGATGAACCTCTCGGCGCTCTGGAAGCTGCCCGTGATCTGGATCTGCGAGAACAACCGCTACGCCATGGGCACCGCCGTGGAGCGGGCCCTGGCGCAGACGGAGATCTGGAAGTTCGGCCTCACGTACGGCATCCCGTCCGAGCCCGTCGACGGCATGGACGTCCTGGCCGTGCGCGCGGTGGTCGGCCGGGCGGTGGAGCGGGCGCGGCGGGAGAAGATCCCCTCGCTCATCGAGGCGCGCACCTACCGCTTCCGCGGCCACTCCATGCGCGACCCCGCCGCGGCCATCTACCGGACGAAGGAGGAGGTCGAGCGCGAGCGGCAGCGGGACCCGATCGTCCTGTTCCGCGAACGCGTGCTGCGCGCCGGGCTCCTCACCGAGGCCGACGTGCGCGCCATCGAGAAGGACGTCAACGACCGGGTGGACGAGGCGGTGGCGTTCGCCGACGCCTCGCCCGAGCCGCCGCTCGAGTGGCTGATGACCGACGTCTACAAGGAGGACTAGGCGATGGCGGTCATGACGTACCGCGAAGCGCTGAACCTGGCCCTCCGCGAGGAGATGCGGCGCGACCCGCGCGTGTTCGTCATCGGCGAGGAGGTCGGGCTCTACGAGGGCGCGTACAAGGTCACGCAGGGCCTGCTCAGGGAGTTCGGGCCCCAGCGCGTCGTGGACACGCCCATCGCCGAGTCCGGGTTCACGGGCGTGGGCATCGGGGCCGCCATGGTGGGCCTGCGGCCGGTCGTCGAGATGATGACCTTCAACTTCGCCCTGCTCGCGCTCGACCAGATCGTGAACGCCGCGGCCAAGATCTGCTACATGTCCGGCGGCCAGTACCACGTGCCGATCGTCATCCGCGGGCCGGGCGGGCCCGCCCACCAGCTCGCGGCGCAGCACTCGCAGTCGATGGAGAGCTACTTCTACCACGTGCCCGGGCTCAAGGTCGTCCGCCCCTCGACGCCCATGGACGCCAAGGGGCTGCTGAAGTCGGCGATCCGCGACGACAACCCGGTGATCTTCATCGAGTCGGAGACGCTCTACGGGCTCAAGGGCGAGGTGCCCGAGGACCCCGAGTTCACGATCCCGCTCGGCCAGGCGATCGTCCGCCGCGAGGGGCGCGACGTCACCGTGGTGGCGTACATGGGCATGCTCTACCGGGCGCTCGAGGCGGCCGAGGAGCTCGAGCGCGAGGGGATCTCGGTCGAGATCGTCGACCCCCGGACGCTGCGGCCGATGGACAAGGACACGATCATCGCCTCGGTCCGGAAGACGCACCGCGCCGTGGTGGTGGAGGCCGGGGCGGGGTTCGCGGGCATGGGCTCGGAGATCGCCGCGTTCATCACCGAGCTGGCGTTCGACGATCTCGACGCGCCGGTCGAGCGCGTGACGGGCGCGAACGCGCCGATGCCCTACGCCCGCAACCTCGAGCGCGCCAAGGTGCCCTCCAAGGAGAAGATCGTCGCCGCCGTCCGTCGGGTGTGCTACGCGAACGGGAGCCGCTGAGATGGCCATCACGCGCGTGTTGATGCCGAAGCTCTCCGAGGCGATGGAAACCGGGAAGGTCATCCGGTGGCTGAAGAAGGAAGGCGACCGCGTCGAGGGCGGCGACATCCTGGCGGAGATCGAGACCGACAAGGCCGACGTCGAGATGGAGGCGTTCGGCTCGGGCGTGCTCCGCAAGATCCTGGCGCCGGCCGGGGCGCGCGTGCCCGTGGGCTCGCTGATCGCGGTCATCGCCGAGCCCGACGAGGACATCGCGGCGGTGCTGCGCGAGGCGCCGACGCTCGCCGGGCCGGCGGCCGCGGCCGCGGCGCCCGCGGCGGCCCCGGCCGCCCCCGCCGCGGCGCCGGCCGCGCCTGCCGCCCCGGCCCCGGCGCCGCCCGCGCCGTCGCCGGCGCCCGCCGCGGCGGCCGCCGTCGCCCCCGGCGTCGCGGCGCCGGGGGGCGCGGCCCCGGCGGCGGCGCCCGGCGCCCCGCCGCGCGTGAAGGCCTCGCCGCTGGCGCGGAAGATCGCGGCCCAGGCCGGCGTCGACCTGCGCGTGATCCAGGGCACGGGCCCGGGCGGGCGGATCGTCCGGCGCGACGTCGAGGCGGCGCTGGCCCGTGCGGCGGGCGCGGCGGCGGCGCCGGCCGCCGCGCCCGCGGCCGCCGCGCCGGCCGTCGACTGGGAGGACGTCCCGCTCACGCCGATGCGCGCCACGATCGCGCGCCGCATGCCGCTGGCCAAGGCCCCGGTGCCCCACTTCTACCTGACCGTCGAGGTCGCGATGGACCGGGCGTGGGAGCTCCGCGAGGCGCTGAACGCCCTCGAGGACCAGCCGAAGGTCTCCGTCAACGACCTCGTGATCCGCGCCTGCGCGCTCGCCCTGCTCAAGCACCCCGGGGTCAACGCCTCGTTCCAGGGCGAGACGATCCGGGTCCACCGGCGCGTGCACATCGGCATCGCCGTGGCGCTCGAGGACGGGCTCATCACGCCCGTGCTCCACGACTGCCACGCGAAGTCGCTGCTCCAGATCGCCGCCGAGGCGCACGACCTGGTCGAGCGCGCGCGGGCGCGCAAGCTCCGCGCCCAGGAGCTCGCCGGGGCGACGTTCTCCATCTCGAACCTCGGCATGTTCGACGTGACCGAGTTCTCGGCGATCATCAACCCGCCCGAGGGGGCGATCCTCGCCGTCGGCGCGGTGCGACGGGTGCCGGTGGTGGAGGGCGACGGCGTCCGGGTGGGGCGGCGGATGACGGTGACGCTCTCCTGCGATCACCGGGTGATGGACGGGGCGATGGGCGCCCGGTTCCTCCAGGACGTCCGGCGGTTCCTCGAGGAGCCGCTGCGCCTGCTGGTCTGAGCCATGGCCACGCACCGGGCGGACGTCGCGGTGGTCGGCACGGGCCCCGGGGGCTACGTGGCCGCCATCCGCTGCGCGCAGCTCGGGCTCTCGGTCGTGGCCGTGGAGGACGACCGGCCCGGGGGCGTGTGCCTGAACTGGGGGTGCATCCCGACCAAGGCCCTGCTGCGCAACGCCGAGGTCGTCCACCTCGTCGGGCGCGCCGGCGACTTCGGCATCCGCGTCGAGCGCTGGGAGGCGGACTACGCCGAGGCCGTGCGCCGCAGCCGCGCCGTCGCCGACCGCATGGCCAAGGGCGTCGAGTACCTGTTCCGGAAGAACCGGATCACGCTGCTGCGCGGCCGGGGCACGCTGCGGGCGCCGACCGTGGTGGCCGTCGAGGGCACCGACGACGTCGTGGAGGCCCGCGCGGTGATCCTCGCGACCGGGTCGGCCCCGAAGTCGCTGCCCGGGGTCGTCATCGACGAGCAGCGCGTGCTCTCGTCGAACGGCGCCGTGCGCCAGGAGACGCGGCCGGCCTCGCTGATCGTCATCGGCGCCGGGGCGGTGGGCGTGGAGTTCGCCGACGTTTACGCCGCCTACGGGACCGAGGTCACGCTGCTCGAGGCGCTGCCGCGCATCGTGCCCGCCGAGGACGAGGAGGTGTCGACCCACCTCGCCCGGAGCTTCAGCCGCCGCGGGATCACGGTGCGCGCCGGCGTGCGCGTCACGGCCGTGACCCCCGGGGGCCGCGGCGTGGTGGTCGAGACCGACGCGGGGCGGTTCGAGGCCGAGCAGGTCCTGGTCGCGGTGGGGCGCGAGGCCCGCGTGCAGGGGCTCGGCCTCGAGGCGCTCGGGGTCGCGCTCGAGCGCGGCTTCGTGCGCGTGTCGCCGCGCATGGAGACCTCGGTGCGCGGCCTGTACGCCATCGGCGACGTCGTGGGCCCGCCGCTCCTCGCCCACAAGGCGATGGCCGAGGGCGTGATCGCCGCCGAGGCCATCGCGGGCCGCGACCCGCGCCCGCTCGACTACACGAACGTGCCCTCGTGCACCTACTGCCGGCCGCAGATCGCCTCGCTCGGCCTGACCGAGGCCCGGGCGCGCGAGAACGGGCGCGAGGTGAGCGTGGGGCGGTTCCCGTTCACGGCGAGCGGCAAGGCGGTGGCGCTCGGCGAGACCGAGGGCTTCGTGAAGGTCGTCGCCGACAAGGGCACGGGCGAGATCCTCGGCGTCCACATCGTGGGCGCCGAGGCCACCGAGCTGATCCACGAGTTCGCCGTGGGCCGGACGCTCGAGGCGACGCTCGAGGAGCTCGTGCACACCGTCCACGCCCACCCCACGCTTTCCGAGGCCGCGCTCGAGGCGACGCTGGCCGCCCTCGGCCAGGCCATCCACCTCTGACCGGAGGCCGCGCGATGGCCGTCCGCCCCGAGGACCTGCGGCGCTACCTCGCGGGGCACCGCGCGGCCGCGGCGCGCCCGCGCGCCGAGGCGCTCCGACGCCTGCCCGCGCTCACCGTCGAGGCGGCGCGCGCCGAGTACGACGCGCTCCGCCGGGTGTGGGAGGCGTCGCCGCCCACCGGCGACCCGGCGGCGCTCGCCCGCCGCGCGATCGCCGACCGCATGGCGCTCCGCCGCCGGCTCGCCGGCCGGCGGTGAACCGGCGGTTCACGACGGCCTGGCGGCCGCACCAGGTCCTGAGCGCGCGCGGGATCCCCTCCGTGATCATCGGGGGCCTCGCCGTGCAGCGCTGGGGCCAGCCGCGCTCCACCCGGGGGCGTCGACGTCGCCGTCCCGCTCCCGCGGGGGCCGAGGCGCCGGCGCTTCGGGAGCTCGTCGCCGCGGTTCCGTCCCGCGTGCCCGACGCGCTCGCCGTCGCGCTCGAGCACCGCGCGCTCCCGCTGCTCGTCCCCGAGGGGCGCGAGGTCGACGTGAGCCTCGGGCTCCCGGCCCCGGCGATCGTCGAGGGCGTCGAGCGGGCGTGGCGGGCGTGCGGGCTCGGTGGCTGAGCCGGGCGCGCCGCGGCGGCGCACCGCGGGCCGAGACGCCGGGGCTGGGTCGCGCCGACGTGCGCGGGCGCGGGGGCGCCGGCCGTGCGGCAGGCGCAGGGTCCACTGGACGAGGGAGGTCGCGATGGACTTCGAGCTGACGGCCGAGCAGGAGGCGCTCCGGGCGCGCGCCCGCGAGCTCGCCGACACCGTGTTCGCCCCCCGCGCCGCGCGCTGGGACGAGCGCGAGGAGTACCCCTGGGACAACGTGAAGGCGCTCGTCGCGGCGGGGTTCATGGGCATGACGATCCCCCGCGAGTACGGGGGCGCCGACCGCCCGCTCCTGGACGTCGTGCTCGTCATCGAGCAGATCGCGCGCGCCTGCGGGGTGACCGCCCGGATCGTCGTCGAGGGCAACCTCGGCGTCGTGGGCGCGCTGCGCGCCTGGGGCACCGAGGGCCAGAAGCGGCGCTACTTCCCCTGGGTCCTGGAGGGCGAGAAGCCCGCGATCGCCATCACCGAGCCCGAGGCGGGCTCGGCCGCGACCGACCTCCAGACGCGCGCCGAGGAGGTGCCCGGCGGCTTCCGGCTCACCGGGCACAAGCGCTACATCACGGGCGCCGGGGTCTCGCGCCTCTACCTGGTGTTCGCGCGCTTCGGCGACCGGCCGGGCGCCGCGGGGATCGGCGGGCTGCTCGTGGAGGCGGGCACGCCCGGCTTCCGCGTGGGGCGCCGGGAGCCGATGATGGGGCTGCGCGGCATCCCGGAGGGCGAGCTCCACTTCGAGGGCTGCGTGGTGCCGCGCGAGAACCTGCTCGTGCCGCCGGGCGACGGCTTCAAGCGCCTGATGCAGGCCTACAACGGCCAGCGCCTCGGCGCGGCCACCGTGGCCCTCGGCCTCGCCCAGGGCGCCTGGGAGCGCGCGGTGGCCTACGCGCGCGAGCGCCGGCAGTTCGGCCGCCCGATCGCCGAGTTCCAGGGCATCCGGTGGAAGCTCGCCGACATGGCGCTCGAGCTCGACGCCGCGCGGCTCCTGATCCACCGCGCCGCCGCGCGCGCGGGCCGCGGGCTGCCCGACCCGGTGGAGACCGCCATGGCGAAGACGTTCGCCGCCGAGGCGGCGCAGCGCGTGACGAACCAGGCGCTCCAGATTCACGGCGCGGCCGGCTACGGGCGGAGCCTGCCGCTCGAGCGCATGGCGCGGGACGCGCGCATGTTCGCCATCGGCGGAGGCACGGTGGAGATGCTGCGCAACCTCCTCGCCGACCACGTCCTCGGCACGCGCGTGGACTGGCGCCGCGCCTGAGCGCGCGCGGCGGGCGCCGGCCGCGCGGCGCGCCCGGGCCCGCGGCCGGCGGCCCGCCCTCAGTGTGCGTGGAGGAACGGGACGCGGACCAGGAGCGTGAAGCCGTTCAGGGTGAGCAGGGCCCCGAGCACGGCGAGCCCCAGCGAGAACCAGAAGACGGGGCGCGACTCCGCCAGGATCGACACGGAGGCGCTCACGATCGCGATCTGCAGCAGCACCTCGGCGTAGTCGAAGTAGGGGTCCTTGGACTGGTAGAGGTCGCGCAGGCGCTCGAACTTCCGCGCCGCCTTCTCGATCTCGCGCTTGTCGGCCACCATGCGCCGCTCCTCATCGGCGAACGTGCGCGCCAGGGCCTCGTACTTCGCCCGCTCGGCGGCCGGCACGCTCGAGGGCGCGGCGAGGCTCGTCTCGACCAGCAGCTTGTTGCCCCGGTTCAGGTGCTCGCGGACCACCTTGGCCTGGTAGTAGGCCCACTGGTTGGTGGCCTCCTGCTGCGCCAGCAGCATCTCCTTCATCGCGTTGTTGCCGCCGAGCGAGGCGATGGCCAGCACGACGGCGTAGACGGCCGTGGTCAGCGCGACGCGGCGGCTCCAGGCGCGGGTGCGCCGCTCACCGAGCTCTTCCGGGTCCGGCAGCTCGAGCTCAGCCACGGGCGGGCGGCGCCCACTTGCGGATCTCTTCCCGCATCGCCTCCTTGCCCGCCTCGAAGGCGGCGAGCAGCCGCTTGGTCTGCTCTTCGAGCAGCTCGCGGCTCCGCTCGAGCCACTCGCCCGCGTGGCTCTGCGCCTCCGTGGCCCACTGCTGGGCGCGGCGGGCGGCCTCGCCGCCGCGCTCGGCCAGGAGCTCGCGCGTCTCGCGCCCGGGGCGGGGCGCCGTCAGGAACGCGACGGCGGCGCCCAGGACCGCGCCGAGGAGGAACCAGCCCAGGTAGCCCGGCCCGTCGGTCTTGTTCTCACGCATGGGTGTCTCCTTGGTGCTTCCGCAGTCGGTGAAGGAACACGTCGACGCCGGCCTTGAGGCCGGCGGCGACGCCCACGAGCTGCCCGGCCCGCGCCAGGCCCGCCACCGCGCCGACGGTGCGCCCGACCCCGTCCGCCACCTCCTGCACCCGGTCGGCGAGCGTGCTCACGCGCGCCAGCTCACCCCGGACGTCCTGCGTGAGGGCCCGGAGGTCGCGCACGAGCGCGTCGAGCTCGGTGGCGAGCGGCTGCGCGCGGTCCTCGAGCAGGGCGAGCAGGCGCTCGGCCCGGAGGGCGGCGCGCCGGGCGGCGAGGAGCGCGGCCACCAGCGCGACCGTGACGGCGACGGCGGCCAGCACGATCACGAGCTGGGCCCAGGGCAGCATGGGGCGTCAATTGTCCCGGCGGGAGCGCCGGAAAGTCAATCAGATCGTTGACTTCGTCGACACCGGGTTCCTATAATCCCGCGAGGATCTCGCCCGATGTCCCTCCAGGAGCGCCTGGACGAACTCCTCCGCCGTCACGCCGAGGCCGAGCTCGGCGGCGGCGAGGAGCGGATCCGGCGCCAGCACAAGGCCGGCAAGAAGACGGCGCGCGAGCGGCTCGAGCTGCTGCTCGACCCGGGCAGCTTCCTCGAGGTCGACAAGTTCGTCGTCCACCAGTGCCACGACTTCGGGATGGCCGAGCAGCGCATCCCGGGCGACGGCGTCGTCACGGGCTCCGGGCGCATCCACGGCCGCCCGGTCTTCGTCTTCGCGCAGGACTTCACGGTCTTCGGCGGCTCGCTCTCCGAGGCCTACGCGCGCAAGATCTGCAAGATCATGGACCTCGCGCTGAAGACCGGGGCCCCGATCATCGGCCTCAACGACTCGGGCGGCGCGCGCATCCAGGAGGGCGTGGTCTCGCTCGCGGGCTACGCGGAGATCTTCCTCCGCAACACGCTCGCCTCCGGCGTCGTCCCGCAGATCTCGGCGATCATGGGCCCGTGTGCGGGCGGGGCCGTGTACTCGCCGGCCATCACCGACTTCGTCTTCATGGTCCGCAACACCTCCTACATGTTCGTGACGGGGCCCGACGTGATCCGCGCGGTCACGCACGAGACGGTCACGGCCGAGGAGCTGGGCGGCGCGGCCACGCACAGCACGCTCTCGGGTGTGGCCCACTTCGCCGCCGACAGCGAGGAGGAGTGCCTGGGCCTGATCCGGGAGCTCCTGACCTTCCTGCCCCAGAACAACATGGAGGAACCCCCGGTACGCCCCACCACCGACCCGGTGGACCGGCGCGACGACAGCCTCCAGACGCTCGTGCCCGACCAGCCCCACAAGCCCTACGACATGAAGGAGCTCGTGCGGACGGTGCTGGACGACCACTACTTCTTCGAGGTCCAGGCCGACTTCGCGCCCAACATCATCGTCGGCTTCGGTCGGCTCGGGGGCCGCCCGGTGGGCATCGTCGCCAACCAGCCGCTCCACCTGGCCGGCTGTCTGGACATCAACGCCTCGGTCAAGGCCGCCCGGTTCGTGCGCTTCTGCGACTGCTTCAACATCCCGCTCGTGACCTTCGAGGACGTGCCGGGCTTCCTGCCGGGCACGGCCCAGGAGTACGGCGGCATCATCCGGCACGGGGCCAAGCTGCTCTACGCGTTCTGCGAGGCCACCGTGCCCAAGCTCACCGTCATCACCCGCAAGGCCTACGGGGGCGCCTACTGCGTCATGTCCTCGAAGCACATCCGCGGCGACGCGAACTTCGCCTACCCGACGGCCGAGATCGCGGTGATGGGGCCGGAGGGCGCGGTGAACATCCTCTACCGGCGGGAGCTCGAGGAGGCGCCCGACCCGGCCGCGTTCCGCGAGGCGAAGATCCGCGAGTACCGCGAGAAGTTCGCGAACCCCTACGTGGCGGCCGAGCGGGGCTACGTCGACGAGGTCATCCAGCCGCGCGACACGCGCGCCAGGCTCTGCGCGGCGCTCGAGCTGCTGCACACCAAGCGCGACCAGAACCCGCCGCGCAAGCACGGGAACATCCCGCTATGAGCACGCCCGGTCCCGAACGTCCCGGCCTCTACCGCACCTCCTGGGGCGCGCCGCTCAAGGTCGTCTACGAGCGCGCCGACCTGCCCGAGCCCCTCGAGGCGGCGCTCGGGCGCCCCGGCGAGTACCCCTACACGCGCGGCATCTACCCCACGATGTACCGGGGCCGGCTCTGGACCATGCGCCAGTACGCCGGCTTCGGCTCGGCGGCGGAGACGAACAAGCGCTACCGCTACCTGCTCGAGCAGGGGCAGACGGGGCTCTCGGTGGCCTTCGACCTGCCCACGCAGATGGGCTACGACCCCGACGCGCCGCTCGCGGTGGGCGAGGTGGGGCGCGTGGGCGTCTCCATCGCGACCGTGGAGGACATGGCGGACCTGTTCGAGGGCATCCCGCTCGAGCGCGTCTCCACCTCGATGACGATCAACGCGACGGCCGCGATCCTGCTCGCCTTCTACCTGGCCGTCGCGGAGCGGCAGGGCGTGCCCGCCGCCCGGCTCAGCGGGACGGTGCAGAACGACATCCTGAAGGAGTACATCGCGCGCGGGACCTACATCTTCCCGCCGGGGCCGTCCATGCGGCTCGTCACCGACCTCATGGCCTACTGCCGGCACCACGTGCCCCGCTGGAACACGATCTCCATCTCGGGCTACCACATGCGCGAGGCGGGGTGCACGGCGGTGCAGGAGGTGGCCTTCACGCTCGCCAACGCCGTCGCCTACGTCGAGGCCGCGCGCGGGGCGGGGCTCGCGGTGGACGAGTTCGCGCCGCAGCTCTCGTTCTTCTTCAACGCCCACAACAACCTCTTCGAGGAGGTCGCCAAGTTCCGCGCGGCCCGCCGGCTCTGGGCCCGGATCATGCGCGAGCGGTTCGGGGCGCGGGACCCGCGCTCGCTCATGCTCCGGTTCCACGCCCAGACGGCCGGCAGCATGCTCACCGCGCAGCAGCCCGAGAACAACATCGTGCGCGTGACGGTGCAGGCCCTGGCGGCGGTGCTCGGCGGCTGCCAGTCGCTCCACACCAACTCCATGGACGAGGCCCTCGCGCTCCCCACGGAGCGGGCGGTGCGCATCGCGCTCCGCACCCAGCAGATCCTGGCGTGGGAGTCGGGCGTGGCCGACGTCGTCGATCCGCTCGGCGGCGCGTTCCTGGTCGAGCGCCTGACGCGGGACATCGAGGAGGCGGCCGAGGCCTACCTCCGGAAGATCGACGAGCTCGGCGGGGCGGTGGCGGCGATCGAGTTCATGCAGCGCGAGATCCAGGAAGCCGCCTACCGCTGGCAGCAGGAGGTGGAGGCGCGCGCCCGCATCGTCGTGGGGGTCAACGAGTTCGTCACCGAGGAGCCGCCGCCGGCCGAGCGCTTCGCGCTCGACCCGGGCCTGGCCGACGCGCTGCGCGAGCGCATCGCGCGCTTCCGGGCCGCGCGCGACCAGGACCGGGCGCGCCGGGCGCTCGACGCGCTCGAGCGGGCCGCGCGCGGGACGGACAACCTCCTGCCGCCGATCCTCGAGGCCGTGAAGGCTTCGGTGACGCTCGGGGAGATCTGCGACCGGCTGCGGGCCGTCTTCGGCGTGCACCGGCCCGCCACCACGCTGTGACGGGGGCCGGGCGTGCGGCGAGGGCGGCGCGTCTCGGGCGCGCGGCGAGCGCGGCCGGACGAGGACGCGGGCGGGCGGCCGGCGTCGGGCGCGCGGGGGCCGTGACCGGGCGCGGGCGGGGGGTGGCCGCCGCCCGCGGGCGCGCGCGGGGGCTCGGGGCCGTCGCGCTCGCGCTCACGCTCGGACTCGCGCTCGCGCCGGCCCCGGCCCGCGCGGGCATGGCCGACCGCATCGGCGCCACGTTCGCGCTGATGGCCGCCGAGTTCGTCAAGGTCGCGCAGCCCATGGAGGGCGTCGTGGTCGCCGTCGACGGCGACCTGATCTTCGTCGACCTCGGGCGCAAGGCCGGGGCCCAGGTGGGCCAGGAGCTCACGATCTTCCGCAAGGGCGACGTCTTCTACCACCCCGTGACGGGGCGTCCGCTCGGGCGGTACGAGGACGTGCTCGGCTGGGCCCAGCTCCGTCGCGTCGAGGAGGAGTTCTCCGAGGGGGTGTTCTACCCCGCGCCCGACAAGCCGGCGCCGCGGCCGGAGGACGGCGCGCGGGTGAGCCGCGCCCGGCTGCGCGTGGCGATCACGCCGCTGCTCGACCTGACGGACTCGCGCGCCGACTTCCGCCGCGTGCCCTACCTCTTCGCGAGCGTGCTCGAGCGGTCGCGGCGCTTCCAGGTGGTCGACCCCCTCGCGGTGCGGGACATGTTCGCGAGCGCGGGGCTGCGGGTGGAGGAGGTGCTCGCCCGGCCCGAGCGCGCCGCCCGCGCGGCGCGCAACCTGGAAATCGTCGGCTGGATCGTGCCCGTCCTGCTCGAGCGGGGCGGCGTGACTTACCTGGACGTCACCTGGATCTCGGCGATCACCGGGGCCCCGCTGCTCTCCCGCCGCCAGCCCATCCTGCCCGAGGCGCCGACGGCGGAGCCGCGCTTTCCCTGGGAGCCGCGGCCGGAGGACTGAGGCGCCCTCCACCGGAGCCTGTGCTATGGTAGGGCCGCCATGGGGGGGCGGGCACTCCTCGTCGTCCTCGTCCTTGCGCCCCTGATCGCCGGATGCGGCACCATCCGGCAGATCGCCGGCCTGCCTCCGCAGGGCGAGCCCTCGGCACGCAAGTCCGCCGAGCCCCGCTGGCTCCTCATCAAGAACCCGCGCTTCGGGTCCGTGCCGAGCGAGCCCGAGTACGTCTGGGTCGAAGAGGACAAGGTGCCGACCACCCTGACCACGCTGATCCGCGGCAAGCGCGCGATCATCGCGCCGCCGGAGATCGTGGCCAAGTACGGCCCGCCGCCCGGCGGCGGCAAGATCAGCCCGCGCCAGGGCGTGCCCCACCAGCCGCAGGCCGCGGCCTCCGCGGCGCCGAGCGCGGCGGGCGCGCCACCGGCCGCCGTCGCCGCCGCGAGCCCGGCGCCGGTCGAACCCGCGCCGCCCGAGCCCCGGCGCGGCTGGGTCGTCTATGTCGACACCACGCGCATCGTGATCGACCTGACGGGGGCCGACGGCATCCGGCCGGGGACCGTCGTGAGCGTCCGCCGGGACCGGATCCCCATCGTCCACCCCGTCACGGGCGAGGTGCTCGGCGAGCTCGACGAGGAGGTGGGCACCGCGCGCGTCGTGGAGACGCGGGAGAAGTTCTCGGTGGCCGAGATCCAGAGCGTGGCGTCGGGCACCGAGATCCGGGTCCGCGACCGCGTCGTCCCGAAGTAGCCAGCGCGCGTGCCGACCCCGACGCTCGAGCAGGTCCTGAAGGAGCGCGTCACCGCCCTGGTCGGCGACGACCTCGAGGCCGTCGAGGCCGAGATCCGCCGCCAGCTCGACTCGCCCGTCCCGCTGATCCAGGAGATGGGCGGGTACATCGCCGGGGCCGGAGGCAAGCGGCTGCGCCCGATGCTGCTCCTGCTCGCCGCACGCCTGGCGGGCTACCGGGGCCCCCGTTCGGTGCGCCTGGCGTGCGCCGTGGAGCTCCTGCACACGGCCACGCTGATCCACGACGACGTCGTCGACCAGGCGCCGCTCCGCCGCGGGCGGCCCTCGGCGAACGCGCAGTGGGGCGACGACGCCTCGATCCTCGTCGGCGACCACCTGTACTCCAAGTCCTTCGCGATGCTGGTGCGCGACAACGACCGCGCGGTCATGGAGACGCTGGCGCGGGCCACCGTGTCGATGACCGAAGCGGAGGTCTTCCAGCTCGAGCGCAAGCGGGCCGGCGTCACGACCGAGGCCGACTACCTGCGGATCATCACGCAGAAGACCGCCTCGTTCATCTCCGCCTGCTGCCGCATCGGCGGGCTGCTCGGGCAGCTGCCCGAGCCCGAGGTGGACGCGCTCGCCCGGTACGGGCTCGACGTGGGCGTGGCCTTCCAGATCTCCGACGACTCCCTCGACTTCGTCGCCGACCAGGACCGCTTCGGCAAGGTGATCGGCAACGACCTGCGCGAGGGCAAGCGCACGCTGCCCCTCATCGCGATGCTCGAGCGGGCGACCGCGCGCGAGGCCGAGCGTGTGCGCGCGCTGCTCCAGCGGCGCGCGCTCGCCCCCGCCGAGGTCGAGGAGATCCGCCGCCTCGTGCTCGCCCACGACGGCGTCGAGTACGCGCGGGCCCGCGCCGGCGTCTACGCGCGGTCGGCCAAGGCGGTCCTCGAGATCTTCCCGCCCTCCGAGGAGCGCGAGGTCCTCGCGCTCATCGCCGACTTCGTCGTCGACCGGGACCGGTAGCGCCGGGTCGCCGGGACCGGGCGCCCTGACGGCCCGTGCGCGGACGCGCGGCGCGCTGCCCGCGCACGTCGTGACGGAGCCCGCGCGCGGGAGTTCGCCGACCCTCGGGCTCGCGTCGAGCGCGACGTATCCGCGTCGGGGCATTGACCACCGCCCGCGCGGACGCGAGACTGTGCCGGCCGCGCGAGGAGTGGTGAGCCGCCGGGGTGCGGCGAGGCGGCGCGGTGCGCGCCGCGGGGCCGCCGGTGGGCGCGCGAGGGGCGTGGGGCCGCAGTGCGTTCTGTGCACGTCCGTGGAGGAGGGGCGCATGGGCCGGCCGATCGAGGTAGCCGTGGCGCTGCTCCAGACGTTGCCCGAAGCGCTCCAGGAGCGCGCGGTGGAGCGGCTGCGAGAGATCGTCCAGGAGCTCGAAATCTCCGGCGGGGGCGAGCTCGGGTGGGAGGACCGGCTCGCGTTGGCCGCGGCGCGGCGTCTGGAGGCCGCTCGGCGGGCGCGTGAGGCCGCAGGACCGGCTGCGCCCTCGCCGGGAGTGCCGGCCGGCGCATGAAGCCGGCGGCCGTGTGACCGGAGTGGCCGACTGGCAGCTCGGGTCGCGAGCCTCACGGCGGTCGGGGGTCCGACCCGCCGCCGGGTCACGAGGGTGAAGCCGGGGAGCCCATGAGCGACGCCGCCGGGGCGACCGCGCCGCGCCGCCCGATCCCCATCATCACCTTCACCACCGACTTCGGCACGCGCGACAGCTACGTCGCCGAGATGAAGGCGGTGATCCTCGGGCTGGTCGACGCCGTGCACCTCGTGGACATCACCCACGAGATCGCGCGCCACGACATCCTCGGCGCGGCGCTCGTGCTCGAGGCGGCCGCGCCCCGCTTCCCGCCCGGCACGGTGCACGTCGCCGTCGTCGACCCCGGTGTGGGGACCGGGCGCCGCGGGCTGGTCGTGCGCGCCGGCGCCCACCTCTACGTCGGGCCCGACAACGGGCTCTTCACGCCCGTCTACGAGCGCGACGCCTGGGCGGCGTGGGAGCTCGCGGCCCCCGAGTACCGCCTGCCCCGCGTGAGTCGGACCTTCCACGGCCGCGACGTCTTCGCCCCCGCCGCCGCCCACCTGGCGCGCGGCGTCCCTCCGTCCCGGTTCGGCCCGCCCGTGACCGATCCCGTGCGCCTGCCCTGGCCGCGGGCGCGCAGGACGCCGGCCGGGCTCGCCGGCGCGGTGATCCACGTCGACCGGTTCGGGAACCTCGTGACGTCGATCGGCGAGGCCGAGGTCGAGCAGCTCCTGGCCCGGGGCGCGGTGCGCGTGCGCCTGGGTCGGCGCACGCTCCCGCTCGTCGGCACCTACGGGGAGCTCGCCCCGGGCGCCGCCGGGGCGCTCGTCGGCTCGCACGGGCGGCTCGAGATCGCGGTGCGCGAGGCGAGCGCCGCCGCGCGGCTCCGCGCGCGGCCCGGCACCCCGGTCGCGGTCAGCCTGACCCGCGGATCCGGCGCGGCCAGGGGCCGAGGCGGCGCCGCAGCCTCAGGACGACGAGCCGCGCGCCGGAGTTGACGAGGATCTGTCGGTGCCGGTGCTAGACTTCTCGGCGGATGCGGTGGTCTTCGCCCCTGTCTCGGCGCTCTTCGCGGCACTCTTCTCCGCTTCCATCGCCTTCTTGCGCGCCTCGGAGGGATAGTCGGTGACGTACCAGCCCTCGCCCTTCAGGATGAACGGGGCGGGGGAGAGCAACCGACGCAGCGGCCCACCGCAGGTCTCGCACCGCGCCAGCGGCGGCTCGGTGATCCGCTGCCAGACCTCGAACACCCGGCGGCAGCGCTCGCATTCGTACTCGTACGTGGGCACGACTCGAACGGTACACGGGAGGATTCGAACGTGTCAAGGAAGCGGGCGTTCTGGCTGGCTCTCGTGGTCGCAGCGGTCGTGGGCGGGTGCGCGACGGCGGGCGAGGAGGCGACCGAGATGCGTCGGCTCCAGGCCCGAGCGGCCTACGAGCGCGGGCTCGCGCACCTGCGCGACCGGCAGGCCGCGCTCGCGCTCGCCGCGCTCCAGGAGGCGGTCGCGCTCGACGCCACGGCGCCCCTCTACCAGAACGCGCTCGGGCTGCTCTTCCTCGAGCTCGGCCGTCCCGACGTGGCGCTCGGCCCGTTCCGGCGCGCCGCGGAACTCGACGCCTCGTACGCCGAGGCGCAGCTGAACGTCGGCGTCGCGCTCGCCGAGCTCGGGCGCTGGGAGGAGGCCGTCGAGGCCTACCGCAAGGCGATCGCGCTGCCGACGCTCGCGGTGCCCCACATCGCCTACCAGAACCTCGGGCTGGCGCTCTACCACCTCAAGCGCTACCGCGAGGCCGAGGAGGCGCTCCGGTTCGCGATCAGCCTGGAGCCCCGGATGGCCGGGGCCTACTACAACCTCGGCCTCGTCCTGGTCGCCACGGAGCGGCCCGACGACGCCCGGGCGGCCTTCCGCCGGGCGCGGGACCTGGCCCCCCAGTCGCCCTTCGGGCAGGCGGCCGCCGAGCGCCTCAAGGCGTTGGGGGAGGGGAGCTGACAGGGGCGACGGGTTGACCGGCGGCGCCCGCGGCGCGGCGGAAGTGCCCGGAACCCGGGCGAAAGCCTTGACCGGACCGACCGGCTTCGTGTAAAAGGCTGCTGCTGTCCGCAGTGTGCGCAGGTGTTGGTGTTGGACCCGGCGGAACCGCAGTCACAGCAACTCACCACCACATTGAGGAGGCGGCACATGAGGCGAGCAGTCTCAGTGCTCGTGGCCGCGCTCGTCATCCTCGGGCTCGCCGCACCGCAGGCCCTGGCGCAACAGGCCGCGGCCCCGGCGCCCAAGGTGACGATCAGCGGCCTGGTCGATTTCGTCACCACGATGTTCAGCAACCTCCGGGACAACGACATCACCAGCCGGGGCGACGAGGGCTGGTACTCGCGCGAGCGCGGTGTCTTCACGATCACCGGCGAGATCGGGCGCTCGAAAGGCGTGCTCGCACTCGAGCTCGACGTGACGAACGGCTTCGTCGGGGGCTCGCCGCCCTCGGGAGTCGGGACGACCGGCGGTGCCGGAACTCCGGGCGTAACGGGAAGCCTCGACCTCGACACGGACGTCACAGGTATCCCCGAGGTTAAGTGGCTCTATGTCGAAACCCCGATCACCGGCGCGGGCTCGTTGATGCCGTTCATCCCGGTCTCGTCGATCGGGCGGTTCGGTGGCCAGCCGGCGCGGGGCCACGACTACAAGCCCGGCATCCACTTCAGCGGTGACTTCCCGGGCGTGACGATCGAGACCACGTGGGCGCCGAACCTGCGCTCGACGATCACCTTCGCGCAGATCGGCGAGGCGCTCGACCGGATCACCGCGGCGTCGAGCGACGACTGGGCGATCCTTGCCAGCTTCGAATTCGACGTTTTCAAGGGGCTCACCGTCAAGCCTACCGTCTCCTACGCGCGATTCGACGGCGGCAACGCGGGGACGTCGAACTTGGGCACTGAACCCAAGGGCGGGTTCAGCACGAACACCGCGGGGGGCACCGGCCTGTCGACGAGCCGCTGGACGTTCGGCGGCGACGTGCGGTGGACCTCAGGCCCCTTCTCGCTCCAGCCGACGCTGCTCTTCCAGCTGGGCGAGCAGGAGACGATCCCGGCCAGCGCCGGCGGCAAGAGCTCGGTGGACATCCGGAGCTGGATCCTCGACGTGATCGGGGGGTTCCGGACCGGCCCGCTGACGCTCGAGCTGCGCTTCGCCTGGACGCCCGGCATGAAGGCCCGGGAGTGCGTACAGACGGTCTCCGGGGTGTGCGCGGGCGGTAGCGACATCGAGTACTACCAGCCGATCAACTCCGGGTTCGTCTATCAGGCCGGCTGGTCGGAGATCCAGACCTCCGGCATCGACTACAATCTCGTCCATCACGGCGGCGGCGGCGCGACGGGCCTCCGCCTCGGCCAGTCGCCGAGCTACGACAAGTACGGGCGGATCACGGCGGCGGCGGCGCTGGACTACGCGCTGACGCCGGCGCTCGTGTTCCACCTGGTGACCAACTGGATGTGGACCGACGAGAAGGTCGACACCGACGCCTCGCTCGGTAGCTCGGGGCTGACGCCGACCGGTCCCGGCGACCACCGGTTCCTGGGTCACGAGTGGAACCTCGGGTTCACCTACCGGTTCGCCCCGAACGTGGCGTTCGACCTGCTCGGCGGCGTCCTGGTGGCCGGTGACGCCCGCGGCCTCGCCGGTAAGGATCCTGAGAACATCTGGAAGGGGACAGCCCGGGTCCGCGTGACCTGGTAGCGTCCGCACCAGGGGGCAAGGGGAGCACCCTTGCCCCCTTTCTTTTTCCCCCGCCAGGGAGTCCCGGCCGAGGTGCTATAGTCTCCCGCGTGCGGCGTCACGGCTCCGCGCTGCTGATCCTCCTGGTGGTCCTCGGGAGCGCGACGGCGTCCGGTCAGCCGCCCGACGCTCCGGCTCCCGCGTCCTTCCAGCTGCTCGCCGGTCAGGTCGCCGCGCTGTTTCCCGTGGTCCAGTCGGAGGTGGTGGAGGTCCAGGGCCAGCGGGTGACGCTCGCCGCGGGCCGCGCCCAGGGCGTTCAGCCGGGGCTCGAGCTCACCGTGGTCCGCGAAGGCCGCGAGCTCTACCACCCGACGACCGGGAAGCTGCTGGGGCGCGCGGAGGAGGTCCTCGGCCGGCTCGTCGTCACCGAGGTCTTCGATGCCTACGCGGTCGCGACGTTCTACGCCGACCCCAAGAGCCCGGGACCGCCCTCACCCGGTGACCGTGCGCGCGTCGGCGAGGGGAAGGTGCGCCTGGCGGTCGTCACGCTGAGCTCGGGCGGGCGGCCGCGGGTGGTCGAGGCGGCCACCGCCGAGCTCGTCCAGGAGCTCGAGCGGACGGGACGCTTCCATGTGGCCTTCGCCGACCAGGTCGCCGTCTGGCTCGCGCAGGAGCGGATCACGCCCGAGGAGTTCCTGCGCGGGCAGGGCCTCCGGCGGGCGGCCGAGCGGTTCAGGCTCGCGCACCTCCTGGTGATCCACCACACGACGGTGCAAGGCCGGCCCTTCATGGAGGTGCGCCTGTTCTCGCCCGGCGGAGACGCACCGCGGCTCGAGCACGCCCTCTTCGTGCCATCGTCGGTCAAGCCGGCCCCCGCCCAGCAGTTCTCCTCGGCTCCGGGGGGCGGCCAGGTCCGGGTGGAGCGGCGCTCGCTCCTCGAGCGGTTGCTCTCGGGCGACTTCGAGCCCAACCGTTATTCCGCGGGCGCCGCGAGCATCCCGATTCGAACGCTGGCCACGTTCCCGTTCGCCGTGCTCTCGATGGACGTCGCGGTAGCCCCGCACGACCGGGTGCCACGGATCGTGGTGACCGACGGCCAGCGGGTCTATCTCTACCGGCTCAACAGCCAGCAGGTGCTCGAGCCCGAGTGGACCCACGACAAGCTCATGGTCGGCACCATCCTGAGCGTGCAGCTCGCCGACCTGAACGGGGACGGCGTGCTCGACGTCGTCGTGAACCGTCAGGACGCGAAGACCGGCATGGCTTCCTACATCCTGACCACGCGCGACCGTCGGCCGGTCTTCCTGGCCCAGGACATCCCGTTGATCCTGCTCGCGATGGACGAGCAGGGCGAGGGGCTGAACAAGGTCCTCTGGGGCCAGCGCTACAATCCCGAGACGGTCTGGGTCCGCGGCGCGGTCTCGCGGTACGCCCTCAAGGGGACGGAGCTCGTGCCCACCTCCCGCGTGCTGAGTCACGACGCGTTCCGAGCGACCGGGGCGACGTTCGCGAACATCACGGGGGCGAAGGAACGCGTGCTGGCGTTCGTCGACGAGCAGGGGCGGTTGACGATCACCAACAGCGTCGGGCACGAGCTCTGGCGCTCCAGCATGACGGTGGGGGGCGGCCTCGTCACGGCGCAGGTGAAGCTGACGCAGCTCGGGACGATCGTCGAGAAGTCGTTCCGGATCGAGCCCCAGCCGCTCGCGGTCGATCTGGACGGCGACGGCGTCCAGGAGATCGTCGTGCCGGTGAACCAGGGCGAAGCCGGTCGGCTGGCGGTCGTCTTCCGGGGTCCCGCAGGCTTCCGCATCCAGGTCGTCAATTCCGGCTTCGAGGGCATGGTGACGGGCCTCGGGGCGATTCCGAACGCCGACGGCACCGTCCCCTCGCTGGTCGCCGCCGTGGTGCAGCGGCGGGGGCTCGTCCTCCGCAGCTCCGGCGAGACCCATCTCCTGATGACGGTGCCCGAGTAGTCGGGCGCGCTCCAGTGATCACCCCCTACCGGACGGCGGTGCCGCGCGTGCACCCGACCGCCTTCGTCCACGAGGCCGCCCACGTGATCGGCGACGTCGAGCTCGGCGAGGACGCGAGCGTCTGGCCGGGCGCCGTGCTCCGCGGCGACGTGAACGCGATCCGCGTGGGGCGGGGCACGAACCTCCAGGACGGCACGGTCGTCCACGTCAACCGCCAGGGCCCGCCTACGGTCCTCGGGGACTTCGTCACGGTGGGCCACGCCGCCCGGCTGCACGGCTGCCGCATCGCCTCCCACTGCCTCGTCGGGATCGGGGCGATCGTGCTGGACGGCGTCGAGCTCGGCGAGGAGTGCCTGGTGGCGGCGGGCGCGGTCGTCACGCCGAACACGAAGGTTCCGCCCCGGAGCGTGCTCATGGGCACCCCGGCGCGCGTGGTGCGCGAGGCGCGCGAGGAGGACCTCGCCCTCATCCGCCGCTCGGCGCAGAACTACATCGCGCTGAAGAACGACTACCTGGCCGCCCGCGCGCGGGCGTGAGCGCCCCGCCCGCCCGCGCGCTTCCCGCCCTCCGGGGGCCGGGATACACTGAGGGCCCGATGGACCGCATCGAGGTGCGTTACCCCGCGGGCGCCCGCCCGGGCACGCTGACCTACGAGGACTACTGCGCGCTCCCCGACGACGGGCTCCGCTACGAGGTCATCGAGGGGTGCCTCTTCGCCGAGCCCTCGCCCCGCCGGGCTCACCAGCAGGCCGCAGCCAACCTGCTCATGATCCTCCGCGGCCACGTGCGGGCGCGCGGGCTGGGCGAGGTGTACATCGCCCCGTTCGACGTGATCCTCGACCGACGGACGGTCGTGGTCCCCGACCTCGTCTTCGTGGCGCGCGCGCGGGCGTCGATCGTGACCGAGCGGGCGGTGGAGGGCGTCCCGGACCTGATCGTCGAGATCCTCTCCCCGACCACCACGCGGCGCGACCGGGTGGCGAAGCTGAACGCCTTCGCCCGACGGGGTGTCGCCCACTACTGGCTGGTGGATCCCGACGCGCGCACGCTCGAGGCGCTGGCGCTGGCCGAGGGCGCGTACCGGGTCGAGGCGGCGCTCGAGGAGGACGCGGTCTTCCGCCCCCGCCTCTTCCCCGACCTCGAGATCCCGCTGCCCGAGCTCCGGCGGTGAGCCCCCGCATGGCCGCGGTCCCGTCCCCGCCCGGGAGCGCCGAGCGCCCGTGAGCATCCAGGCCGTCCGCGGCGTCCACGACATCCTGCCGACCGCCACGCCGACCTGGCAGCGCGTGGAGGCGACGGCGCGGCGGATCTTCGAGGCCTACGGCTACCGCGAGATCCGCCTGCCGATTTTCGAGCGCACGGAGCTGTTCGCCCGCGGCATCGGCGAGGTCACCGACATCGTGCAGAAGGAGATGTACACGTTCGAGGACCGGGGCGGCGAGTCGCTCACGCTGCGCCCGGAGGCCACGGCCTCGCTGCTGCGCGCGTACATCGAGCACGGGCTCCACGTGCTCCCGAAGCCGGTGCGGCTCTACACCCTGGGCCCGATGTTCCGCTACGAGCGGCCCCAGGCCGGGCGCTACCGGCAGTTCCACCAGATCGACGCCGAGGCGCTCGGGGGCGACGAGCAGGCGGTGATCGACGCCGAGGTCATCGCGATGCTCATGGAGCTCTTCCGGCAGCTCGGGCTCGCGGGGCGGGTCGAGCTCCACCTGAACTCGATCGGCGACCGGGTGTGCCGGCCGCCCTACCGCGAGCGCCTGGTCGCCTACCTGCGGGCCCACGCCGACCGGCTCTGCGCCGAGTGCGTGGAGCGGATCGAGCGCAACCCGCTCCGCGTGCTCGACTGCAAGCAGCCCGGCTGCCGCCCGGTCCTCGAGGGCGCCCCGGTCGTCCTGGATGCGCTGTGCGCGGAGTGCGCGGGGCAGTTCGCGCGGCTCCGCCGCTACCTCGAGGCCATGGGCCTCGCCTATACGGTGAACCCGCGGCTCGTCCGCGGGCTCGACTACTACGTGCGGACCACCTTCGAGGTGATCGCGCCCGAGCTCGGCGCCCAGAACGCGGTGGCGGGGGGCGGGCGCTACGACGGCCTGGTCGAGCGGCTCGGCGGGCCGCCCGACCCGGGGACGGGCTTCGCCGTCGGCATGGAGCGGCTCGTCCTGCTCCTGGCCGACACCGCCGTGGAGACGCGCCCACTCGCCGCGCTGATCCCGCTCGGCGAGGAGGCGCTCTGCCGGCTGCTCCCGGTGGCGCAGGCGGTGCGGGCGGCCGGCGTCCCCGTCGAGCTCGCCCCCGGCACCCGCAAGCTCCGCCACGAGCTCGACCGCGCCAACCGCCTGGGCGCGGCCTGGGCGGTGATCGTCGGCCCGGACGAGCTCGCGCGCGGCGAGGCGCTCCTCCGGGAGATGAAGGCGGGCACGCAGCGCACCGTCGCGCTCGGCGCGCTCGCCGCCGAGCTCCTGGCGCTCGGAGGGCGCGGGTGAGCGACGCGCTCGGCGACTGGCGGCGCACGCACCCCTGCGGCGTGCTGCGCGCGGGCGACGCCGGCCAGCGCGTGACGCTCATGGGCTGGGCCCACCGCCGGCGCGACCACGGCGGGCTCGTGTTCGTGGACCTGCGCGACCGCACCGGCCTGATCCAGTGCGTCTTCAACCCCGCCGTGAGCGCCGAGGCCCACCGCCGCGCCCAGGGCGTGCGCCACGAGTTCGTGCTGGCCGTGCGCGGCGTCGTCGCGCGGCGGCCGCCGGGCACCGAGAACCCGCGCCTGGCCACGGGCGAGGTCGAGGTGCAGGTCGAGGAGCTCCGGGTCCTGAACGAAGCGCGGGCGCTGCCCTTCCCCATCGAGGACGAGACCGAGGTGGACGAGCTCACGCGCCTGCAGTACCGCTACCTCGATCTCCGGCGCCCCCGCATGTACCGGAACTTCGTGATCCGCGACACGGTGTGCCGGGCCACGCGCGAGTACCTGCACCGGCACGGGTTCATCGAGGTGGAGACGCCGTTCCTGATCCGCACGACGCCGGAGGGCGCGCGCGACTTCCTGGTGCCGAGCCGGCTCAACCGGGGCCGCTTCTACGCGCTCGCGCAGTCGCCGCAGCTCTTCAAGCAGCTCCTGATGGTGGCGGGCTTCGAGCGCTACTTCCAGATCGTGCGCTGCTTCCGCGACGAGGACCTCCGGCGCGACCGCCAGCCCGAGTTCACGCAGATCGACGTCGAGACCTCGTTCCTCCACCAGGAGGAGTTCCTGGCGCTCATGGAGGGGCTGATCCAGGAGATCGTGCGCCGCGTGCACGGCGTCGAACTCCCCGCGCCCTTCCCGCGCCTGACCTACGCGGAGGCGATGGCGCGCTACGGGTCGGACAAGCCCGACCTCCGGATCCCCCTGGAGCTCGTGGACGTGAGCGCGCTCTTCCGCGACGGCCCCGTCCAGGCCTTCGCCCGGGCCCTGGGCGAGGGTGGGGCGGTCAAGGCCCTGCGCGTGCCTGGGGCCGGCGGGCTCAGCCGCAAGGAGGCGGACGAGCTCGTGGCGACCGCCCGCACCTGGGGGGCCCAGGGGCTCGTCTGGGCGAAGGTGACCGCCGAGGGGCTCCAGTCGCCGCTCGGCCGGGTGCTGGAGCCGGTCCGGCCCCGGCTCCTGGAAACCCTGGGCGCCGGGCCCGGTGACCTCCTGCTGCTCGTCGCCGACGCGCCCACCACGGCGGCCACCGTGCTCGGCCGCTTCCGCGTCGAGCTCGCCCAGCGCTACGGGCTCGTGGAGACCGGGCGCTGGGCGGTGGTCTGGGTGGTCGACTTCCCGCTCCTCGAGTGGAACACCGAGGAGCGCCGCTGGCAGGCGGTGCACCACCCCTTCACCGCGCCGCGCGACGAGGACCTGCCGCGCCTGGACAGCGACCCGGGGGCGGTGCTCGCCAAGGCCTACGACCTCGTGCTCAACGGCCAGGAGATCGGCGGGGGCTCCTTCCGCATCTACCAGCAGGCGGTCCAGCAGCGGGTCTTCGAGCTGCTCGGCATCGGCAAGGACGAGGCGCGCGCGAAGTTCGGGTTCCTCCTGGACGCGCTCGAGTTCGGCGCGCCCCCCATGGGAGGCATCGCCTTCGGCCTCGACCGCCTGGTGGCGATCCTCGCCGGGCAGGACTCGATCCGCGAGGTCATCGCCTTCCCCAAGACCCAGAAAGGGGTGGACCCGCTCACCGACGCCCCGGCCCCGGTGAGCCCGGCGCAGCTCCGGGAGCTCGGAATCGCCGTGGTAGACTCTGACGGGAACCCGTAAGGAGTTGAGCGAGACCACTACAGTCACCCGCCGGATCTCGCTGGCCCCGGACGTGGACCTGCTGCCGCTCCTGGGGCGCAACGACGACCACCTGCGCACGCTCGAGGGGGAGCTCGACGTCCGGATCGTCGCGCGGGGCCACGACATCCTGGTCAAGGGCGAGGAGCGCCAGGTTCGGAAGGCCGAGCGCGCGCTGACCCAGCTCGCCGAGCTCGTCCGCGCGGGCGCGCCGGTGCGGACCATCGAGGTCCGGGCCGCGGCGCGCATGCTGGCGGACGACGACGACGCGGACCTGAAGAGCGTCCTCGCCGACGCCATCCCCGTGCCGTCGCGCAAGAAGTGGGTGGCGCCCAAGACGCCCGGCCAGAAGCGCTACGTGGACGCCATCCGCACCCACGACATGGTCTTCGCCATCGGCCCGGCGGGCACGGGCAAGTCGTTCCTGGCCGTGGCCATGGCCGTGGCGGCGCTCACCAAGCGGGAGGTGGCGCGGATCGTCCTGACGCGCCCGGCGGTGGAGGCGGGCGAGCGGCTCGGGTTCCTCCCCGGGGACCTCTACGAGAAGATCCACCCCTACCTGCGCCCGCTCTACGACGCGCTCTACGACATGCTCGACGCCGACAAGGTCGCCAGCCTCACCGAGCGCGGCATGATCGAGATCGCGCCGCTGGCGTACATGCGCGGCCGCACGCTCAACGACGCCTTCATCATCCTCGACGAGGCGCAGAACTCCACCGTCGAGCAGATGAAGATGTTCCTGACCCGCCTCGGCTTCAACTCCAAGATGGTCATCACCGGCGACGTCACGCAGGTGGACCTGCCGGCCTCGCGGGGGTCGGGGCTCATCGAGGTCCAGGGGATCCTCAAGGGGATCCCGGGGATCGCGTTCGTCTACTTCGACGAGCACGACGTCGTCCGCCACCCGCTGGTGTCGGCGGTCATCCGCGCCTACGACAGCCACGAGGCGGCCCGCGCCCGGGCGCGGGCGGGGGCGCCGGCCGCGGCCGCCCCGGCGGGCTCCGACCAGGAGGCTGCGTCGTCCGACCGGTCATGAGCTGCGCGGTGCTCGACCGCCAGCACCGCGTGCGCGTGACGCCAGCGCGGCTCCGGCGCGCGGCCGAGCGCGCGCTGGCGGCGCTCGGGCGTCCCGGGGGCGAGGTCGAGATCCTGGTGGTGGACGACGCGACCATCCGGCAACTCAACGGCACCTGGCGCGGCGTGGCGCGGGCGACCGACGTGCTCGCCTTCCCGCTCGAGGTCCCCGGAGTCGACGGGCTCGTCGGCCAGGTCGTCGTGTCCGCGGAGACGGCGGCCCGCCAGGCCCGCCGCCTGCGGGTCCCCCTGGCGGCGGAGCTCGACCTGCTCGTCACGCACGGCGTCCTCCACCTCGTGGGCTGGGACGACCGCGACCCCGTGGAGGCGGCGCTGATGCACGCGCGCGAGCGCGAGATCCTCGCCGCAGGCCCGCGGCGCCCGCCCGCGCGCCTCTGGGCGGGGCTCCTGCCAGGCTGAGGGGATGACGGCGCGCGGCGCCCGCGCAGGCACGGCGAGCCCGCCCCCGGGGGAGGGGGGCGCGCCGGCCGCCGCGCCCGCCCGCGCGGGGTTCGTCACGCTGCTCGGGCGCCCGAACGCGGGCAAGTCCACGCTCATGAACCGCCTGGTGGGCGAAAAGCTCGCGATCGTCTCGCCGCGCCCCCAGACCACGCGCAACCGCATCACCGGGATCCGGAACCTGGACGGCACGCAGATCGTCTTCGTCGACACGCCCGGCGTGGCGCGCGCGGGCTTCGCGCGCGTGGGCGGGCGGCTCGGCGAGTTCATGCAGACGACGGTGGAGCGGGCGCTCGAGGGGGTCGACCTCGTCTGCCTGGTGGTGGACGCCACCGAGCCCGAGCACCCCGACGAGGGGATCCTCGCGCTGGTCCGTCGGGCCGCGACGCCCGCGTTCTGCCTGCTCAACAAGTGCGACCTGATCAGCCCCAAGGAGCGCCTGCTGCCGCTGCTCGACGCCTGGCGCCAGGCCCACCCCTTCCGCGAGCTCCTGCCCATCTCGGCCACCGAGGGGACGAACTGCGACCGCCTGCTCGAGCTCATCGCCGCCGCGATGCCCGAGCACCCGCCCTACTTCCCGCCCGACGCCACCACCGACCAGCCCGAGACCTTCTACGTCGCCGAGGTGATCCGCGAGAAGGTCTTCCTCCACACGCGCGAGGAGGTCCCCTACGCGGTCGCGGTACGCGTGGAGTCGATGGACGAGCGCCGCACGCCCGAGCCGCGGCTCGACATCCGCGCGACGATCTTCGTCGAGCGCGAGTCCCAGAAGGGGATCCTGATCGGGCGCGGCGGCTCGATGCTCAAGCGGATCGGCACCGACGCGCGCCGCGAGCTCGAGGCCTTCTTCGGGATCAAGGTGTTCCTCGGCCTCACCGTGGCCGTGCGCGAGAACTGGCGGAAGGACGAGCGCGCGCTCCGCGAGTTCGGCTTCCTGCTGACCTCCTGAGCCATGGGGCTCGGCCGATCGGCGGCCGTGGTCATCGGCGGGTTCCCGCTCGGCGAGAGCGACCGGGTCGTGCGCTTCTACAGCCGCGACTACGGCAGGCTCCACGGCGTGGCGCGCGCGGCCCGCCGCCCGCGGTCGCGGTTCACCGGGGCGCTCGAGCTGCTGACGCTCGGCGAGCTGGTCTTCTTCGACACCGGGCGGAGCGACCTCGTGCGGGTCGACCACTTCGACATCGTCCAGCCGTTCGCGCGGGTGCGCGAGGATCTGGCCCGGCTGGCCGAGGGGGCGTGGATCGTCGAGTGCGTGGGGCGCCTGACCGCCGAGCGCGACCCCCACCCCACGCTGTTCGGGCTCCTGGTCCGCGCGCTCCGGAGCCTGGAGGCGGCGGCGCCGCCCCGGCGCGTGGCGGTCGTGTTCGGGGTACGCTGTGTCGACGCGCTCGGCCACCGGCTCCGGACCGACGCGTGCGTGGTGTGCGGGCGCGCGCGGCCGGCCCGCGGCGCGGTCGCCGTGGACGTCGCCGCCGGCGGGACGGTCTGCGCGCGCTGCGCGACGGGCGACCTCCCGCGGGTCGACGCGGCGACGCTGGCCGCGCTCGGGCGCCTGCGGGCCCTGGCCTGGCGCGAGGCGCTCGGCATGGCCCTGGGCGGCGCGGAGGCGGAGCTGCGGGGCCTGCTGGACCTGCAGGTGGCGCACCTGTCGGGCCAGCCCACCCGCACCTCGCGGTTCGTGCGGGAGGTGGAGCGGTTCGCGGAGGCGTGGGGGAGCCGGCGATGAGGGAGCCGACATGACGATGGACGTGCTCGTCTCGCTCTGCAAGCGGCGCGGGTTCGTGTTCCAGTCGAGCGAGATCTACGGCGGCACCGGCTCGTGCTGGGACTACGGCCCGCTCGGGGTGGAGCTCAAGAACAACGTCAAGCGCCTCTGGTGGCGGGAGCACGTCCAGCTCCGCGCCGACGTGGTCGGCCTCGACGCGTCGATCCTGATGCACCCGATGGTCTGGAAGGCGTCGGGGCACGTGGACCACTTCACGGACCCGCTGGTGGACTGCCGCGCCTGCCGCCGGCGCTTCCGCGCCGACAAGCTCGACGAGACGCCCTGGGTGCACGCCTGCCCTGCCGCCGAGGGCGCGCGGACGGTCGTCGGCGCCGGCGAGCCGTGCCCGCGCTGCGGCGCCCGCCGCACGCAGTGCCCGGAGTGCGGCGGCGAGCTCACGCCGCCCCGCCAGTTCAACCTGATGTTCAAGACGTTCATGGGGCCGGTGGAGGACGAGGCGGCCGTCACCTACCTCCGCCCGGAGACGGCACAGGGGATCTTCGTCAACTTCGAGAACGTGCTGCAGGCGATGCGGCTCAAGCTCCCCTTCGGCATCGCCCAGATCGGCAAGGCGTTCCGCAACGAGATCACGCCGGGCAACTTCATCTTCCGCACGCGCGAGTTCGAGCAGATGGAGATCGAGTTCTTCGTGAACCCGCACGACACCATCGACGGGCGCCCGGCGGACGAGGTCTGGCACGACCGGTGGATCGCCGAGCGGTTCGCCTGGTACCAGCGCTACGGGATCCGGCGGGAGAACCTGCGCCTGCGCGAGCACGAGCCGTCCGAGCTCGCCCACTACGCCAAGCGGACGGTGGACATCGAGTACCGGTTCCCCATGGGCTGGAGCGAGCTCGAGGGGATCGCGAACCGCACCGACTACGACCTCCGCCAGCACGCCAAGTGGAGCGGCCGGGCGCTCACGTACTACGACGAGGAGCGCCGGACCCACGTGGTGCCCTTCGTCATCGAGCCCTCCGCCGGGGCCGACCGGAGCGTGCTCGCCTTCCTGGCCGACGCCTACGCCGAGGAGCAGGTGCGCGGCGAGCGGCGCGTGGTCCTGCGCCTGCACCGCGAGCTCGCGCCGGTGAAGATCGCGGTCCTGCCGCTCCTCAAGAAGCGCAGCGAGATCGTGGCCACGGCCCGCGCCATCCGCGACCGGCTGGCCGCGCGCTGGATGACCGTCTACGACGACACGGCCTCCATCGGCCGGCTCTACCGGCGGCAGGACGAGATCGGCACGCCCTACTGCGTCACCGTCGACGTGCAGACGGTGGGCGACCCGGCGCGGGGCGAGCGCGGCGACGGCTGCGTGACCATCCGCGAGCGGGACTCGATGGAGCAGATCCGGGTGCCGATCGAGGCGCTCCCGGGCCTGTTCGAGCGCCTGCTCGGCGACGCCTCCTGGGCGGAGGTGGCGGCGGGCGTGCCGCGCGTGGGCCCGACGCCGGCGTAGAGGCGCCCTCGGCGAGCGCGCCGCGGGCTCGCCGCGACCGGGTTTGCCGGCCCCGCGAGCTCAGGGTGACTGCAGCGCGGACGCGGCGCTCGAGGGCGTCGAGCCAGGGGCCTGCGGAGCGCCGGCGCGCGCCGCGGCGGACCCCACGGCCGTCGGCGTGCCGGGGACCGGCGGGCCCGGCAGTGCGGCCCCGGACGCAGGTGCTCCCGGTGACGGCGCTGCGGGCGACGACGTACCCGGGGCCGGCGCTCCGGGCTCGGACAGCGGCGCCCTACCGGCGCTGTCGGGCAGCGGCACGCTCTGACGCCGTGGCCCGCACGAGAGCTCGGGCTGGGTGCCCCGCACGAAGGCCAGCGTCACCACGCGCACGCACTCGTTCGAGGGATCGAGGTCGACCGGCACGAGCACGACGCCCTCCGGCACCGGGAACTCCTCCGGCGGCGTGTGGGCGAGCACGCGCGCCATGTACGTGGTCCAGATCGGAACGGCGACCCGCGCGCCCGTCTCGTCGCGGCCGAGGCTCCGCGGCCGGTCGTATCCCACCCAGACGCCCGTCACCAGGCTCGGCGTGTAGCCGACGAACCAGGCGTTCGAGAAGTCGTTGGTGGTGCCGGTCTTGGCCGCGATCGGGCGGTTCAGCACGCGCGCGGCCTGGCCGGTCCCGCGCTCGACGACGCCGCGGAGCATGTGCGTGATCACGTAGGCGATCTCCGGCGAGACCGCCTGCCGCGGCTCGGGCACGTACTCCTCGAGCAGGCGCCCCTGCGCGTCGGTCACGTAGCGGATCAGGGTGGGCGGCACCCACTGTCCCTGGTTGGCGAGCGCCCCGTAGGCGGAGGTGAGCTCGAGCAGCGTCAGGTCCGAGCTGCCGAGCGCGAGCGTGAGGTTCGGGGTCAGCGGGCTCGTGATGCCGAGGCGGCGCGCGACCTGGATCGTGCGCTGGAGCCCGATGCGCTCCTGGAGCTTGACCGTCGGGACGTTGATCGACTCCTCGAGCGCCTGCTGCAGCGTGACGGGCCCGCGGAACTTGCGGTCGTAGTTCTCGGGCTTCCAGGGCTGGCCGTTCTGGCCGACCGGGTAGACGACCGGCGAGTCCTCGATGCGCGTGGCGGGCGTGAAGCCGGCCTCGAGGGCGGCCAGGTAGACGAACGGCTTGAACGCCGAGCCCGGTTGCCGGCGCGCCTGGACGGCGCGGTTGAACTCGCTCCGGAAGAAGTCGGAGCCGCCCACGAGCGCCTTGACGTGCCCGGTGCGGGGATCGATCGTCACGAGCGCGCCCTCGGGCGCCTCGCCCGGGCGGGCGCGCACGCGGCTGCCGAGCGCGCGCAGCCCCTCGCGCAGCGCCTCCTCCGCGGCGAGCTGCATGGCGGGGTTGAGCGTCGTGTAGACGTGCAGCCCGCCCTTGAAGACCATGTCGGCGCCGTACTTGGCCTCGAGGATCCGCTCGACCTGGTCGAGGAAGTAGGGGCCGGTGGTGCGCCGGCGCTCGGGCGGCACCACGCCGAGGTCGGAGCGCGCGATGCGCCGGGCCTCGGCCTCCTTGAGCACGCCGTACTCCACCATTCGCCGCAGGACGAGCTCGCGCCGCTGCCGGGCCGCCTCGGGGTGCTCGAAGGGCGAGTAGCTGGCCGGCGCGCGGGGCAGGCCGGCCAGGAGCGCGGCCTCGCGGGCCGTCAGTTCCGAGACCGACTTGCCGAAGTAGGTCCGGGCCGCGGCCTCGACGCCGTAGGCGCCGTGGCCGAAGTAGATCTGGTTCAGGTACATCTCGAGGATGCGGTCCTTCGAATAGCGGCGCTCGAGCTCGATGGCGAGCACGGCCTCCTTGAGCTTGCGCTCGAGGCTCTTGTCCGGGGTCAGGAAGAGGAGCTTGGTGAGCTGCTGGGTGATGGTGCTACCGCCCTCGACGATCCGCCCGTGACGGTAGTTCTGCACGATGGCGCGCACGATCCCGATGGGGTCGACGCCCCAGTGCGAGTAGAAGCGCCGGTCCTCGGTCGCGACGACGGCGTCGCGGAGCACCTTCGGGATCTGGGCCAGGGGGACGAAGATGCGGCGCTCGGCGTGGAGCTCGGTGATGAGCTCGTCGTTGTCGTCGTAGATCTTCGCGCCCTGGACGGGCTCGTAGGACTCCAGGGCGGACACGGGGGGCAGCGACCGCGGCAGGACGGCGAAGGCCCAGAGCGCCGCGGTGGCGAGCCCCGCCCCCAGCAACGCCGTGCCGGCGCCGATCGTGATGAGGATCGCGCGGAGCCAGCGCCGGGCCCGCGGCCGGGCCTCCTCGCGGCGGGAGGCGCGCCGGCTCCCGCGTCTGCCGTTGGCCATGCGTGCCTCATTCTATACCGCCGGTGGCGCCTCGACCGCCGGTGCGCCCTGATGGTGCTTGCGCGCCCCGCCCGCTGGCGCGCCCCGCCGCGCCGCCCTCCAGGCCCGACCGCGGGCGCGTGCGGCGGCCCCGGGCGGCCGCCGGGCCGGCCCGCGCCGCGGCGCGGGCGCGGGACGCGGGGGTGCGATAATCCGGAGCCGGAGCCTGGAGCGATCCCGTGGAGTCCGCGCTGCTGCGTGACCTGACCGCCCGCGGCCTCGTCGCCGACGCGACGGGGCTCGAGGCCCTGGACCGTCACCTCGCCAGCGCCCGACGGACCGTCTACTGCGGGTTCGACCCGACGGCGGAGAGCCTGCACGTGGGCAACCTGCTGCCCTTGCTCGCGCTGCGCCGCTTCCAACTCCACGGCCATCGTCCGATCGTGCTGATCGGGGGCGGGACCGGGCTGATCGGGGATCCGAGCGGCAAGACGCGCGAGCGGGTCCTGGCCCCGGAAGCGCAGGTCGCCGCCTGGGCGGAGCGACTGCGCCGCCAGGTCACACGCTTCGTCGACCTCGAGCGCGAGGAGGAGGGCCTTCTGCTCGACAACTACGCCTGGCTTTCCCGCCTCGAGGTGATCCCGTTCCTGCGCGATATCGGCAAGGAGTTCTCCGTGGGGGCGATGCTGGCCCGGGAGTCGGTGCGGTCACGGCTCGGTCGGCCCGACGCAGGGCTCTCCTACACCGAGTTCAGCTACCAGATCCTCCAGGCGTACGACTTCCTCGTGCTCTGCCGGGACTGGGGCTGCACGATCCAGATCGGCGGCACCGACCAGTGGGGGAACATCACGGCGGGGATCGAGCTGATCCGCCGGCGGCTCGGCACCGAGGCGTATGGCCTCACGCTGCCGCTCGTGACCAAGGCCGACGGCACGAAGTTCGGCAAGACCGAGGCGGGTACCGTCTGGCTCGACGCCGCGAAGACGTCGCCGTACGAGTTCTACCAGTTCTGGATCAACACCGCCGACGCCGACGTGATCACCTTCCTCAAGTACTTCACCTTCCTGCCGCTCGAGACGATCGGCGAGCTCGAGCACGCGGTGCGACAGGCGCCCGAGCGACGGGACGCGCAGCGCACGCTGGCCCGCGAGGTCACCGCCCTCGTCCACGGGCCTGCGGGGCTCGCGGAGGCGGAGCGGGTGACGGCGGCGCTGTTTAGCGGCGACGTCGAGTCGCTGAGCGACGCCGAGTTCGCACAGGCGTGCGCGGCGATGCCGCGCACCGAGCTCGCGGGCGAAGGCCTCGACGGGATCCCGATCCTCGACCTCCTGGTCAAGACGGGGCTGGCCGAATCGCGGAAGCGGGCGCGCGAGCTCATCCAGGCCGGCGCGATCCACGTCAACGGCCGCCGGGTCGAGCGCGTGGACGCGACGCTGAGCCGGGCCGACGCGCGCGCCGGGCGGTACGTGCTGCTCCGGA